>Ga0209125_1000871_pt1 | contig 33668 bp, 29 predicted proteins | sample BarGraIncub1131A_FD_184503 | JGI IMG/M metagenome (GOLD analysis project Ga0209125, IMG submission 184503) | Arctic peat soil microbial communities from Barrow, Alaska - Barrow Graham LP Incubations 11-31A (SPAdes) (version 2) | ecosystem: Environmental > Terrestrial > Soil > Wetlands > Peat... | reverse complement strand
ATATCACCGTATAAGATCTCTTCACCCGTCTGCTGGAACCACTGATGAAGGTAGTCGCTAAGCAGGGAGAACTGATCCTCGGTCAAAACGTTTGATCCTTTTTTAAAGGTGCCGTCCTTCTTTAATTTGAGGCCCAGTAAATCAGATTGCCCGGTAGAGAAGGAAGAATCCATGGCTTCTAATACGCGTGGATTGGCCAATAAATACCCGCCAACTTTGACGGCTTTGACGCGGTGCTGTTCCAGCTCTTCCGAGCTGAGTGGGATTTTCTCTTCTAGCTGGGGTTCTAGCACAGGAAAATAAAGAAAACCTGCCGGGATTTTTTGAGGAAAGACATGATCTATTTCTGAAGCAACATCATTCGGTGCAGCTTGTAGGCTTGTTTCCAAAGTGGGCAAAGCTGAAGTCGTATTTAGTAAGACTTCAGCGCCTTGCAAAGCGACATTCAAATAAGTGAGCAATTGAAGATTTAGCCCATAGTAGATTGAATCCAGCGCTAACGACATTTCGCGGGATTTGTAATCAAGAATACGCAAATATACTTTACCATCTAAGAACGCGGCATCTACACGGTCGATTTGCCCACATAAAAGTAATGAATCGTCCTCGGATAATGGGATGTCGACGCCAGGGAGCGTTTCTGCCGGACCAAAACCAATTTCAAGCTGAATCGGAATAAATATTCCTCGCCTAGCATGCTCCGCGAGCACTCGAACAGCGTGGTGAACAGTTCGTTTGAGTTTATGCGTTAAATAGCGGTAGCGAGCGCTACTTAGGAGGATCTCATGTTGAAGACTTGGGGCCAGCTTCTCCGCCAATTCACCGACGAGTGCCCAGGATTCCGTCTTGGTTAATTTTCCCCAATCTAAGCCTCGTTCCTGTAATTGAATGGCAAAATCATGCAGGAGAGCATGAAAAAACTCTCCCATATCCGGGCTAGATAGCTGATAGGTGGACCTTTCACGTAGCTTTAGTCCGTACCGAGCATAATGTCCAAAGGGACACTTGGCGAATTGTTCTAAACGAGAAACACTGGCCTTCAAGCGTTTACCATATAAGCGACGCGCTAAGGGGCGCTGTATCCTGTCTTCCTGATTTTGGGTCAATAGACTGGTCTTTAACCGCTTCACTTGATTTTGGCGGATAGAATCCTCATTGAGCCATCTTTCAGTCGCTTCCCAAAGGGGCGAAAGTGGCTCCCCCTGACGTAGCGTGCGCAGTTGTTCCGCATAGGCACGAAGGGCGAAATCGGCTTGACTAATGCGCTCAAGGTCCTGCTGATTTCCTAAGAAGCTCTCAGAAATTGGGAAGATCCTCAGAAGCCGTGTGACAACAGGTGACACCACCAGCCCTTTCCCCTCTTCATCCGTCAAGGGATAGCTTACAACAAGTTTTTCTGTTGCTCGGGTGAGTGCTGTATAGATAAAGAATTGTTCTTCGTACGTTTGAGCCTTCCCTTTGGGAGCCAGAGCGACCCCTGCTTTCTCTAATTGTTCCCTTTCCTCTGAATCAAGTACACCATCGGACTCAGGTCGAGCAGGAAGAACACCTTCATTCGCACCGAGCAGAAATAGAACTCGTACTTCAGGATTCCGAGAACGATCCAAGGATCCCACTAAGACTTGGTCAAGCCCCGGGGGAATCAGTCCAAGTTCAATCGCTTCTATCCCCGTCGTAAGAATTAAAGCATAGTCATCAAGATCTAAATACTCATCACCTAATCCGGCAACTATTTCGTCCAAGACTTGGATGACAGCTTCCCAGATTTGTTCGTGAAGTTTGGCCTCACTGAGCTCTCCCTTTTCTTGAGCTTTTTGCGACCATTTCTTTAAGGTCGCTGGAACATCAAGTGTTTCTAAAAAGGCATATAGGGTTTCGGTAACTTCTCGTACAGTTAACCCGCCATCTTTGCTACTCGTTCTGACTCTTTGAATAAATGGGCCTATTAAATTATAAATAGTCTGCCTAGTGGTATTAAGTTCCGTTTGAAACTTAATTTCTGTCGCAAGTTGTGCCTCGTTTTGGCCCAGAGACCATTGACGATGGTATTTCCACGCGACGTTTCTGTTCCAACTATCTCCGTGTATTCCGTGTTCAAGTACGTAGTTTTCCATACGATCGATGGTATCCCTTTGAAGTGGGAAAAAGTCCGTCTTCAAACAGCGAAAAAGGGGTTCATAAGCCCAATAGCTCTCCGCTACTTCGGGTATGGCTTGGATCAACTCGATCAAGGGATGATGCAGTACAGAACGCTTATGATCTAAAAAATGAGGGATCTCATAGGACGTGAATACCTGTGAAATTAGTGCATGATAGCCTGTGAGGTCGCGAGTCATGACAGCCATTTCATTCCAGCAGAGTCCTTTATCCCTCGCTAAGCGACGTAGTTCCTGTGCAACGCCTTCCACTTCAGCCCGCCGGTTGACGGCTGAAAAGATTTGGATTCCTTCCCCCAAGGGATTTTCTATATTGACAGGAGATTCATTCAAGGTGGACATTGGAGCGTAATTCTGAACTTCCCCGTAAGCCACGGTCGGATATGTGGAGAAATATTTTTCCAAATGCCAGAGCCAGGGATGTTTATAGCGTTTCCCGTGATCAAGCAAGGTGGGTGGGTGTAAAAAGGTACCTGTCTCCGCCGCAATACGTTGCAGCTCATGATAAGTCTGCCAAGGGCCTGCAAACATCTCGTCTCCCACTTTAAAGGTTCCCGATTCAAGTTGGCGCTCGTCGGAAAGCATCTTCGGATCAAGTGGGGATGTTATGACCACATCATCGGCAGTGGCTATCATAATTTTTAAGACTTCCAACTCTTGAGGGGTAAATCCAGTAAACCCGTCTACCCATACCTGTGCACCTTTTAAAAGAGGTGCATAAGGAATCTTTTCTGCCAAAACCGACAACTCATCATCAGGGTCACGCATTCCTTGTCCTAAAGCGACTTGAAATTCTTCATAAATAAGGGCTAAGTCTTGGACCTTATCAAATAAGAGTCCGTTTGTATTTTTAACTTTCCGTAAATCCTCAGGGACAATTCGGTAAGTTTTAAATTCTCCAATTGCTTGAGCGAGGAGATCAGCCATACCAGGCCGAGTAGCGGACCGCGCGAACGCTTTTAAATGAAGACGATGCTTTAACAGAATTCGGCGAAGGAGCATTCGTTTACCAATCACACTGATCAGAACTTTTTGTCCTCCCCCAGTTTCAGAAAACACTCTCCAGCCCAGCCGCCGAAAACTCAAGACTTGGGCACGTAAAGTTCCGCCTAAATCGGGCGTATTGGCTAAGGCCACTTCCATTTGATAGGTTGCCTGCTCGGGTACGAGCAGAATTAGGGGCGCTCCCCAAGGCTTCTGGCGAACTTCTCTGCGAATTTCTTCTAAACATAGAGTGCTCTTGCCTGTTCCAGCGCGACCGAACACGAAACGGAGACCCAAACAAATCGCTCCTTTCAAAGACATGATGTACCTATTATAGCATGGACTAGAGATGCAACTTAACCTCATGTTAGACCCATCATCCAATAATCCAATAATCCAATAATCCAATAATCCAATAATCCATTTTATTAAAGGCAGTAAGAGACGCCGGTTCAAATACCGGCCTCTCTTACTGCCATCTTGGTAGCAAAAATAAGATAACTATGGCGCAATATAATTTATGGAAGGTTGGTATGCATGGAACTTGGTATTTATCCATAGGTATATAGAAGCGATTTGGGGGTGAAAGTTGTTCGTATTTATGTATTATCTCGTCGTAAAATAGCGCTTCTATTATTTTTACTCATGATTGGAGGAGTGCTCCTTATTACTCAGATTTCTTCGACGACTCCATCTCTGGTTCGGGCAGATGGGACTTATTATAAGGCGAATACTCAGGAAAAGGTTGTAGCACTAACCTTTGATGATGGGCCCGACCCCATCGATACGCCTGATGTTTTGGATATCCTCAAAGAAAAGAATGCCCGGGCAACTTTCTTTGTGTTGGGGAAGGCGGCGCTAGAAAACCCTAACTTGTTAAAACGCCTTGTCCTTGAAGGACATGAAATAGGAAACCATAGTTATAGCCATGATTATCAGCAGCGTAATTTAGTGAAAGAGATCGAGAAGACGGACCAAGCGGTCTTTGCTTCGACCGGTACACACACTTATTTTTATCGTCCTCCAGGCGGGTTCCTATCCAAATATCAACTTGAGACCATCAAAAAAAATGGCCAAGTCGTGGCGCTTTGGAGCGTGGACAGCAAAGACTGGCGTAATCCAGGCATAAAACAGATTGTTGATAATGTGATCAAGAATGTTTTCCCTGGTGCGATTATTCTCATGCATGACGGCGGTTATCAACGGGGTCAAACTGTCAAAGCGTTGGGTCCTATTATTGATGCTCTACGAGCTCGCGGTTATCGCTTGGCCACATTAAGTGAGCTTAAAATGATGGACTCCGATATTAAGTAGCGGTTTTCTCCATGCAATGACCAATAATACCACTGTGACCGCCAGGAACATACACACTTAACTGATCTTTTCCATTTCGTTTCGAGGAATAAAGCGCATTATCGGCATGTTTAATGAGGTCTTCGGCGGATACAGCATGCTCGGGATAGGTCGCCAACCCCATTGATACGGTGGTATGTAAGTTCGGATTATCTTCCATGGTTCTGATGCGGATCGTTTCAATTAAACGTTCTCCAACGCTAGTGGCCGCTTCCAAGTTCGTATTTGGAAGGAGAATGACGAATTCATCTCCGGCATATCGAATGACCACATCACCTTCTCTCATGCCCTCTAACAAGAGGGTTGAAAAGAATCGTAGGAACTGATCCCCGACAGGATGACCAAACTGATCATTGATTGACTTGAAATCATCACAATCGATAAAGAAGAGGGATACACATCCCTTGGTTGTCAGTGCATGATTTAAAGCGCGCTCCGTTAAGTCTAACAGCGAGCGTGAATTTAATAGTCCCGTTAAGCTATCAGTTTCTGAAAGCCGTCTCACATGTTCATACAGCCGGGCATTCGCCAAGGCTACACTGACTTGATTCGCAAAGATCTGAGCTAATTGAAGGTCCTCATCATTAAAAACATCTAGACTTAGTTTATAAATCCAAAGGACCCCAAAGGTTTCTTCTTCGGATTTGAGAGGAATCCCCATCACCGATTCCTCGTCGTAAGGGGTGCCTGGAATGTGCAAAGCCCGAGGATCATGTTCAGCGTTCCCTGAGAAAATGGGCTCTCCAGTCGCAGCGACATGGCCAACCATTCCAAATCCAACCCTTGGATGGCTGTTGAGGATTTGGGCAAGAATCTCCGGGTCAGACTGTCTTTCCCGTGCACTGATTGCCTTTAGGGACTTCTTCCCTTCTTCCATCAAGAAGATTGTACAACCGTCAGCTTGGAAGAGTGAAAAGATATGATCAACGACTTGTCTTGTCAATTCGCTTAAATCAAGTGTTTTGGTTAATGACGTTGAAACGTGTGATAACGCCGCCATTTCTTCGTTATGACGCTGAATTTTACGGATGGCATCGACTTTACGATTCACAGTGATCCCAATGAAGAAATAAACGAGGGTGTCTAAAAACCATTGCCGTAAGACAAACAGATGCATATCACGGTATAAGATAAATAAAGTCAAAGCAGAAGCCACTGCAACGTGCAATAACATGAATTCCCATTTTGTGTATAGGGCAGCCACAGCTATCATCAAGAAAAATAGCGACACTAAAAAGAGACTTTTTTCTCCAACGAGAACCATAAAAGCAGTGACTCCAAGTGCTAAAATCATGATAACGAAAGGTCTTATTTTAGGGATTCTAAGAATATCAAAGGGAGATTCCTTCGATACGTTTCTTGTCTTATTGTCAACGGTCATTGAACGTCTCCTCTGTTCTATACCTGATCATGATTCCACATGTTATTATTTAATAGTCGACAAACTTTAAGTTCTCTATGACTGATCGTAAATCCTGCAAGATCATTACGAAATAATTGATTGGAATTTAAACGTTGGAGATAAACCCTCTGCCTAGTACTTCTCCAGCATTTTGGACAATCATAAAGGCTTGAGGGTCTACTTCTCTCACGGCCTGTTTTAGACGGCCTAATTCTGGTAGACTGACGACACACATAATCACGTCCTTCGGCTCGCAAGAGTACGCACCTCTTCCGTGTAAAAACGTCGCACCACGTCCTAAATCAACCATGATCCTGTCAACTAAGGCTTCCGATCGATCTGAAATAATCGTAATGGATTTTGCTGGCACTCCGCTCTGTATTAAGTCGAGTACACGGCCATATACGAACAATGTTACTAACGTATAAAGTGCTGCTATTGAGCCAAGTATCGCCCAGGATATCATAATGATAACGCCGTTTATAGCCAGCGCAGAGGTTCCCATGGGCACCCCGTATTTCCGTTGAATGACTTTGGATAAGATGTCTGTGCCGCCTAGGCTGCCACCAAAGTGAAATATAATGGCTGAAGAAATTCCTGAGATAACCCCTCCATAAAGCGCCCCAAGGAAAATGTCATGAATACCTAAAGGCTGAATGCCTTTTAACAAATCAAGTGATAAAGAGAAAATTGCTAAACCGTAGATCGTCTTAAAAACAAAATTTTTGTTCACTTCTCGCCATCCCAAAACAAACAAAGGAATATTTAAGAGGAAGGTCATCAGTCCGATGGGAATATTTAATGTATAGTAAAGAAGCAAGGCAATTCCGCCCGCTCCACCTCCACCTAATCCAGAAGGGACAATAAAGGCCTGAACACCGTAGGCGGCAATGATGGCTCCTATTGCAATCGCGACGACGCCTAAGATTGATCTTGTTCGTTTTGTTAGTTTCACGTGGTTACCCCCTATTTTTATGGTTGTCACCAATCTCAATACTTTCATTATACCGACATTTGTCTTTTCAGTAAAGAATAGCGCGTTGGTATCGTTACTTTGGAATTGAAGATGCAATAAAAGTAGGATTCTCGATCATTGAGAATCCTACTTTTAATAAATAAATAACTAACGATTAATAGCGATCAGTTAATGTGACTTCCACTTCCTCCATACCCGGTAAGCGCGCCATCCCAAGGCACCAACCAGCAAGTAAGGTAACGCATAGCCTATCCCAACAACAAGATAATTAAGGGCATTCCAAGCACTGCTTATCGTTTTCAACATGGCTTCTTGGGTTGCTTTCCAAGTGTTAGTCCAAGAGATTGGCTGCCAAGGGTTCTTTACATTGTAATTGGGATTTTGCAGCGTGTTAAGCTGAAGGTTCACAGTAGAGTAGTCGACTATATTGTTCCAAAGCTTAAGTTGGCCTTTTAGCTGTTCTATTTGCTGACGAATATTACCAAGCGCATTTTCCACTTTTAGAACGTCTTCAACAGTTTTGGCCTGGTTAATAATTTCGAGGTATCGTTTTTCCTCTGTTTCAAGTGTTTGTAGGCGAGCTTGGGAATCATAGTATTGATTGGTAATATCATTGGCTAGCAGGCGTTCATCGAGTATTTTTCCCCCTTTGGAAAGAGAATCACGTAATCCATTCAGCTTATCGGCGGGAATCTTTAGCGTCATGTGAGCGGAGGATTGACGATCAGACCCAATTTGCTGAGATTCAACGACATACCCGCCTAATTGTTGGACTTCACGACTGATTTTAGTCACTGAGTCATTGATAGCGGCTACTTCGAGGGTTAATGTTAGATCGTGTATCAACTTTCTTGGAATTCCTGCATCTGCTGGCGGAACAACAGCTTGGTCAGGCGGGACAGGAAGAATTGGACCAGCACCCTTGGCGGTAGAGTCAGACGTACTTTTAGAAGAGGCCGGTTGCGGCGCCGCTATATCTCTCGCTACTGAACTATCATTAGGAGCTCCACCAACGTTCGCCTCGGTGCTACCTACACTACCCGCGCTAGGCGCCTGTTGAGTCATTCCCGTTGATTGGGACGCTATTTCTGGGTTTCCTATTCGTGAAAGTAGATTAAATGAGCCCTTCATTATCCCTTGACCGATGATTACCAACAACGCTAGTGCTACGACAGGAATACCGAGTTTCCATTGCTGCTGCCCAAGCATAGACCGTAATCTGGTGCGCGTCCGTTGAACTAATCCTTCCTTACCAACTAGAGGTAAGCCTACGCGTTCTTCTTGTGCCATCTTTTCAAGGGCTTTTTGCTTGATACTCTGTTTAATTTGCTCGTTTCCCTCTGAATCTGACTGGATCGTGTGGAAGAAAGCTTTCATTCGCTGCAAATCACCCTCTTCTTCCCAGAGGGATGTGAGATCTATTTTATTAAAAAACCTCTTCATCAGCCTCTTCCTCCTTTGCCCGGGTTCCCCTGGTAGAATTTCCTGAACCCTTTCTTCGCTCGGTATAGAAGGCTGTCGACTGCCTGACTACTCGTTCCTAAGACGTCTGCCACCTCTTCAGCACTAAAGCCTTCAATTAAGCGGAGTTGAATGACATTAACCTGTATAGGGGAAAGCTTTGCCAAGGCTTCTCCAATACTCAAAAAGGACTGCCCATTCTTCACTTTGATCGGATTCCTGAGTTAGGGGTTTAGGTACATTATCTAGATTCATGGTAGGCGTGCGTTTATGTGTCCGGTAATAATCGACAATTTGATGGGAAGCAATCTTTAGAGCCCAAGCTTTAAGCGCGTATTTCTTTTCTATATCAGGCAAACCCCGCCATACTTTCACGATGATTTCCGCAGATACATCTTCCACATCCGGCTTAGGTATACGGATGGATACAAATCGGTAGATTAATGGAAAAATCACTTCATAGATCTCATCAAAGGACGAATTGGCTTCCACCTCGTTGTTAGCCTCCTTCCATTTTGCTTCTTCATACGCTCTCTACCCAAGTTATAGCAGTAGCTAAGTTAAACTCACATACAGAAATTTAAAATTGTATGTGGTTTATCCTTACTATTCTATAGACGTATTCCGGAAGCCTTTTCTGATGAGGCTAACTCTTAAAATTAATAAAGCTAATGATGAAGAAAACGCGACTCATAAAACAGGTGAGAACAGGCGGGCGCATGATTCTTTGAATCTTATATAGATAGGACGAGTTTGAAAGTTTTTAAGGACAACTTCAATACTCTCGTTTAAGTCCTGCTCAAAATCTAGTTTTAGCATTTCAACGAACACCTGGTCATATATGAAGGCACAGATCTCGAAATCAAGAAAAAAACTCCTAGAATCTAAATTGGCAGACCCTACTGAAGCAAGATCATTATCAATGAAAAAACTCTTCGCATGAAGAGTCCCTTTCATATACTCAAATATCTTTACGCCTGCTAGAAGTAATTCTTCGTAATATGAATGCATTGCCCAATACGTAATGTTATGTTCTGGGATTCCTTGTACAATAAGCCGAACGTCTAAACCGCTGAGCGCTGCTGTTTTCAGCGCCATAACTAGGCTTTCATCTGGAATAAAATATGGGGTTACGATTGAGACGCTGTGTTTAGCCATTGTAATTGCATTGAAAAAGCTCTGCAAAATTGACGTCCGATTAGAATCCGGACCTCCCCCAACAATTTGAATAGACAGATCCTGTGAAATCAAAGATTGTGGAAAGTAACGGATCCCTTGAACCGCTTGACGGGTCACAAAATACCAATCGTTAAGGAAAATGGACTGCAGGGTGTGGACTGCTTCCCCTTCAAGTTTTAAATGCGTGTCTCGCCAAAAGCCAAGTTTAGGATCGCGAGACAAGTATTCATCTCCAATATTTAGCCCCCCCATAAATCCAGTACGTCCATCCACAACGACAATTTTACGGTGGTAACGTAAGTTGAGTCGGGATGTTATATAAGGAAAACGGATCGGGAAAAACCATTCCGCCTGAATCCCCGCTTGCCTCATGCTACGTACAAAACTGCCTGAAATCGACATACTTCCCATTCCATCCAAAAGGACGCGGACTTCCACCCCTTCAGCAACTTTACGGGATAAAATATTTAAAACGTCTCCCCCTATTTCATCATCTTTAAAAATGAAATAGCTAAGATGAATATGATTACTTGCTCCTTCTAAAACGTTGAATAACGCTGTGAATTTCTCGTCTCCATTCATAAGAATTTCAACCTGATTATGCAGAGTCATTGGGGCAAACCCACTCTTCATCAGAAGATTAACGAGTTTAGGATGCGACTCTGTGTGTTGAGGCGCCATGTAACCGTGATGGTCTTGCTCAGATTGCTTTCGTAGCGTTTTAACTAAACGATTATTGGGAATATGTTTATGGTGAAATAAGTATCCATGGTTTTCCTGTCCGAAGATTACATAAATAATATATCCCAAAAAAGGCAGAAAAGCTAAAATACAAAGCCATCCAATCGTTTTTCCTGGTGCTCTGTTTTCTAAGAGGATCACTGCCCCGATTAGCAGCACCTGAAGGGTGCTTAGTAACAACAGAAAAAGCCATATCATAACATCGCCGCCTTATCCGTAAAAATTTAGAAGTTGAATGTTTCTCTAGTATGCACGGCTTCAGCTCATTTTAGATACATAAAAAGAACACCAAGATTATCATGTTTCTAAGGTGAGTCATATTAAAATAATATATACAGATGGAGTCTCCCGAGAGAGACTCCATCTGTGATCCTAGAAATCAATGACGAATGGCTTTGTAAACTAAATGTCTTTCATTCTTACACTGAACTCATCTGCAATCTGTTCAAATTGTGTAAACCCTTCCCTCTTCATTAGTCTCCCAAATTTGGTACTTCGTTCTGGGGTGCCGGCTATTTCAGTCCAGAAATATTCTATCATCTTTGAGCATTTCGCTGTTTAAAGCGAAGACTTGCACCACGTGTTGCTGATTTCAACTTTTCAGAAGCTTCCGTTGAATTCAAAATGGGATCAAAAATACCGTTATGGAGAAAAGCCATTATTTCTTCTTCTCTAGTCATAAGATCCCTCCCCAAATATGATGCTTAATAAGAACAATCTGCATAATAAGCCTATGAAGCAAATTTAATGGGTATGTTAGTCTGATTCTATTTTTATTACATCCATCATTTACCTATGATCCTTTATAAAAGAAAAAGAGGAGCAATTTGAAATGGACCCTATGTCAAGGACAATTTAATAAAAGAGGCTAAAATACCCTCATGTCATAAATGTGATGTGAGGGTATTCTTCTGAATCTTAATAGGATACTCACCGGTTTTTAAGTAATTGGCATATCGATTCGGTGACAGTTTTTGCTAATCTCCATTGGTAACGGTCATTGTTGTAATAGTCTATATAATCATCAATTTCAAGATTCAAATCCGAGAAACTATTGTACCTTTCCAGATGGATTTCATCCTTCATATGGCCGAAAAATGATTCCTGCGGGGCATTGTCCCAACAGTTACCTCGTCGGGACATAGACTGGCGCAGTTTCTTGTCTTTTAGAAGCTGTCTGAAAAGGCTAGTATAATGACATCCCTGATCAGAATGTAGGATCGTCTTGCTGTTTATCGCAATTCCGTGATCTTGTATAAGCATGTTGACTGTTTCAAGTACAAAATCTACTGCCAACGATTCGCTAGCAACATATGCCATTACCTGTTTAGTGCAGGCATCCTTAATGACAGAAAGATATACCTTGTCACCATGATTGTAGAAAAGGTATGTGATGTCAGTGAGAAGAATCATACCCGGACCATGTACTTGGAACTCTCGGTTTACGAGGTTTTCAGAAACATTGTTGGTTTTCATAGTCTTTGCCAAGCGACGGTAAGGATTTGCCTTACGTATTGGACATTTCAATCTGTATTTACCCATAAGAAGTTGTATTTTCTTACGGTTCATTCGAATTCCTTGATTCAGAAGGCGCATATGGATACCACGTGAGCCCTTATCATAACCACGAAACTTGTAGGCTACTAGAATCAGTTCAAAATACTTTTTGTCTCGTTCTTCCTTTCTATTCCTTGTATCTACAGTATTTAGCCATCGGTAATAACCGGAACGTGATACCTCAGCTGTTTCGCAAAGCCAGCTGATATTTAACAACTGGTTATCTCGGTCGATCATTTCTTTGATGAGTTCGTATTTGATGGATGGTTTCGCTTGTATTCCCAGTTTGCCTGACGACTCACCTGAATATTTTTTTTAGGAATTCATTTTCTTGGTTTAAGTATGCAATTTTCTGTTCTAAGCGCTCAATTTTTTCAGCATTAGTGAGTTCCTTTGTGGATGGACGTCCAGGGTTATTTCTTCTGGTATCTTCACACCCCTCCGGACGTAATTCATATAGCTTCATACGGGTTACAAGACCGTCTTTTCGTCTCTTTCCGAGTATGCGATGGTCAATCCCCATATTAGCCAAAATTTGAGATGGCAGTTTTCCTGCACGATATTCTTTTTCAAATTTTTCTTTAAACTTTTTCGTATAGGTAATTGATTTTGGGCTTACATTTTGGATGTATGGGTTCTTCTGTAATTCACGCTGTTGTTCTTCAGTAAAATAAGTTCTCCCCATAGCATCACTCTCCTAACTTGATGTGTTAAGTATAACAAAAAAGACCCTATAAAATAGAGTCAGTTAATTTTTAGGCAAGTAGGCCTCTTTTTTAACTGTCTACCTTATAGGGTCCATTTTAATTATTGCTCCTCTTTAATATAGTAACTTTTCAATCCCTCAATTAGCTGCCGCATGGCGAAGATATCTTTAATCGCTACCCGAATAAAATTCCCCTGTAGACCCGTAAAGTTGGTACAGTCACGAACAAGAATCCCAAGCCCGCCTAAATGCTGGATCAATTCTTCTAATGTTTGATTCAGAACCTCAATTAAAGCAAAATTCACGGTAGTTGGCCAAAGCCTCAAATCTGAGAAACCATATAAAGTGAATTCGTGGTAAAATATCGCTCGACTCTCTCTTAACTTTTCTCGAACGTCATCAGGAAACTTCCGATCTTCCAGTGCCGCAATCCCTGCATGCTGTGCAAGAACATTTACAGACCAAGGATCGCGGTATTGATCGAATGTAGTAAGTAAAGACTTATGTGCAAAAACCGTGCCTAAACGCAAACCCGGCAAACTATAAAACTTTGTTAAGGAGTATAATACAATGAGGTGTTCATTGGTCGCTATATAACTGCGAGTAGACTGGCGTAGCTCCTCCGGTAGAAAATCAAGAAAAGACTCATCGAAGAGAATCCGACATCCTAATTCTTTGGTTAGACGAAGGATTCGTTCAAACGTTTCTTTACCGAGTAGACTTCCCGTCGGGTTATGAGGGGAACAGAGAAAGAGTAAGTCACACCCTTTAAGAAATTGTCGCCATACTTGGTCTGTACTACTCTCGTCACTCGTATTTTGACTTTTCCCATCCAATTGATTAAATTTAGCCCAACCCTCAGGACCAAGGGGGATATAGCTTACTTCAGCCCCTACAGAACGCGCAGCCCGTTCATATTCACTAAAAGTCGGGATAGGGATGGCCACTTTTTTCGGTTTTAACGCTTGCAAAATCGTGAAGATTAAGTCACCTGCTCCGTTACCGACCATGATCGATTCGGTCGGTATTCCCAGATGGTTGGAAAGTGTTTTTCTTAAGGCCCTGCTCTCAGGGTCCGGATAATTTACAATATCATCCATTCCGTGTTTTAAGGACTTCCAAACCCCTAGGGGCGGTCCAAACGGATTAATATTTGCGGAAAGATCAATAAAGGACTCCAAACCATATAATTCTTGCGCTCTTCGTAGATTTCCACCGTGCATAGCTTCACCCCGCATTTTCAGTATTTCCTTCGTTATTACACAATTCCACCACAATGACTGTGGAAGAGATCAAGGTACGATGGGGTAAACCGTTGCTGTGCTTCAAGTTGCAAGTTCTCGCGCACCTCCTGGCTGGAAAATTTGTCGACGGGAAATACTCCCGCAAGCAGTGTCCCACTATGGGCCGTGACAACACCGAGCCCACCCTTTTGAAGGACCCAAGTTAAGAAGGACTCAAATTGCGCTTTACTATTAATGGCTAAATTACACCGGGCACTGATCGTCCCGGCTACCGCTAATTTTTCTAAGTTTATTTGCTCTATTCCTTCACGGGCTAATTCATAAGCCCTATTAATTTCATCTTCATAACGTCGATAATGCTCGGCCAATTCTGGCCTAGCGTTAAAGACTCTCGTATCGATGGCTCCACCCCAATCCAAAGCGAGAAACAGGGCTGGGACTGAAGAACCCAGTACGCGATGTTTATGCCTGATCACATGTTCTAGCTCTGTAATCCCTGGGAACATTACACTGTCGCTTGGTTCTATTCGTAAAACGAAATGCGCCAAACGCTCTGGAACGGGCTCTTCTCCTAGAGCCATCAATGTGGCTGCAACTACGGCCGTCAGGTCAGCTGTTGAGCTGGCCATTCCTTTCCCCTCGGGGAGCTGCTGTAAAAATTCAACCTTACCGCTTAACGAGGAAAGGCCTAAGTCCTCTTTGAGCAATTCCAACACCTGTAGAACTTTTGTTTTTCCATGAGGAACATCCCAGCCTGTGGTGTGCCTGTTCAAGGTCACCCGGACTTCTGAAAATCGATCAATGGGACAATCCACGAGAAATGGGATTCCTTGTCGAGCCCCTTGTACCCATTCCCCACACGTCCCCGGACACCGGGCCAACCCGATCGCGAAATCCATGAGCATTCAATCCCCCTACGGCTGCTGTTAACCCATAAGTTAACGTCTGTTTTAGTAAATTATCATCGTCATATTTTCCTAGAACGCGAAGTAAACCAATGCTTAAGTAACTCAGATTGACCCGAAAAATGAAGGTGAAGATAGGAGGCGACAATATTATCCTGGGCATATCCCTCCATACGATCAAATTGATTCCCTTTGAACAGTTCATAGGTGGGCGGAAATTCTTGATCATAGGTTACGCGTGAATAATGAAATTCATGTCCTTGAACGGTTGTCCCACTCGGGCCTAAAAAGTTATCCTCACGGAAGACTCCTCGTTTATAACCTATGCCTTGTAAGTGTTTGGTCATTTCCGCCTTCATCGGAATGAGACCCGCTAGGGGGAATTCCCTTCCTTCAAAATCTGTAATGGACCGTCCAAGGTACATATACCCTCCACATTCAGCATAGACGTGTTTGCCACTCGCAGCGTAGGAACGAAGAGAATCAAGGAAGGTCAGGTTTTTACTCAAGAGGTCAAGATGAAGTTCTGGAAATCCCCCACCAATGAAAATACCGTCAAGGTCCGTGGGGAGTGCAACATCGTGTAAAGGGCTAAACGGTACAATCTCAAAATTCAACCGTTTTGCCAAGTCTAACGCATCCGTGTAGTAAAATAGAAAGGCCTCATCCTGTGCCACGCCTAAGCGGAATTTAGTCTCCTGAACCACCGGCTTAGTGGGTATAGAGACAGCCTTTGTTTTGACAAAAATGGACTCGTCGAGATCGGGTGCGCCGAGCATAATGCGCTCAACTTGTTCCAAATCGATGTGCTTGGTTACCAGCTGTGATAGCGTATCAATAAAGCCCTCTAATAATCCACTCTCCCCCACCGGAACCAGACCTAAATGCCGTTCTGGAAGATGCAGTGCGGCTTCTTTGGGAAGCACTCCCAGCACAGGAATTTGAAGATCTTTCAACGCTTCTCTCAGTATTTTCTCCTGGCCAACTGATTTTACGCGGTTAAGGATCACGCCTTGAAGTTTTACTTCAGGATCATACGTATTAAAGCCGTGAACTAAAGCCGCCACGCTGCGAGACATCGAAGATGCATCGACAATAAGTATAATGGGCGCGTGAAGGAGTTTCGCCACATCCGCCGTACTTCCGAAACCGGCTGTTCCTGTCATACCATCGAACAAGCCCATCACACCTTCAATCACTGCCCAGCTCTCCCCAACACTTTGAGCAAAGACGGAAGGGAGCTGCTCACCGAGAAGCCAGCGGTCAAGATTTCGGGAAGCCTTACCCGTTGCAGCCGCATGATAACTAGGATCGATATAATCTGGCCCGACTTTGTACCCTTGAATTGGACGTTCGCGCTTTTCCAAGGCGGCCATCAGACCCGTAGCAAGGGTTGTTTTCCCCACTCCACTATGGGTTCCCGCTAGGACAAGACGAGGAATCTTCATGCCGTGTCTCCCTTCCTGTATACTATCTATCACCATAAAAACCTTCATGCAATTTTCAAATGAGTATCCGACCCAATAAAGGCTTGAGTTCCACAGACAAGAAATTAACTGACAACGTAAGCCAATATAAGAGCGGGCAATAGGGATAACCAAGTCGCCGTATGTACCACCTGACGACAATGGACAATGTCGGAGGCGTTCACGGGATGAAGCGCTTCTCCCATTTCTGCACGGTAATGAGGCTGACCATCATAAAAATTGATGCCTCCCAGACGAACGCCTAGTAACCCAGCAACAACACTCTCCGGATTACCGCCGTTGGGACTAGGATGACCTGATGCATCACGTTTCCATAATCTATACGCTTGACGAACCGGCATCCGTCGCAACCACCCTGCTAGTAGTAAGAGAAGCACCGATAACCGTGCGGGCACGTAATTAGCCCAATCATCCGTTCGAGCAGAGAACCAGCCAAAATCCTCATACCGATCATTCCGGTAACCGACCATCGAATCCAAAGTACTGATGGCTTTGAACGCCATGGCCAGAGGAGCACCCCCCAGAGCGGCATAAAATAGTGGCGACAAAATCCCATCCACAAAGTTTTCTGCAAGGGTTTCGATCGTTCCCCTGACAATCTCGCCTTCTGTTAGATTGTTTGTGTCTCGGCTAACCAACCAAGAAAGCTGTTTTTGTGCCTCACTCAAATCACGCCGTTTCAAAGGCGCCAAAACACTTTGTCCAGCATCTAACAGAGATTTCCCCGCCAATGTGGTAAAAACAAAATATGCACTCACGCCGAGGCCCAATAAAGGATGAAGGGCCGACGCTCCCCAAACGATTGCCCAGGTGAGGAGATAACTTCCTCCTACCACTAGGAAGGTTAGTAAGACTCCACGCCGGCGGCGTGACACTGCAGTCCCCGCATTAAAATGACGTTCTAAATAGGCAATAGCGTTTCCAATTCCCACGACAGGATGGGGCCAGCATCGGGGATCGCCAAGGGTTTGGTCGAGAAGGAATCCGATCAGTACGACAAAAGGGAAAGTCACTGAGAGCAATGTCAACGAATACATCATTTTAAACTCATCGTATCCTTAGGCACCGCTTCGGACACTAGCCCCATTATTGTACGAACCCGTTCAATATCCACACTTTGACGGACTAAATCGGCTAACTCATTAAACGCCGATTCACGTAGTGCTGCCTGTGAAAGTGACGGTTCTACGGGTCTAGGGAGATTTCTACGCTGCCAAAGCCATGTCAATAGTGCCGTCCGTAGACTATCGTTATCAAAAATTCCATGTAAGTAGGTTCCATACGAGTTACCTGCTTGCAAACCATCCGCGTAGGTGACTCCCTTCGAGGTCAAGTTAAACAGCGGTAACTGTCCTTTATCCATCGTAGATCGGCCCATATGGATTTCATAGCCTATGACGGTTTCTCCGGTACACGTTTTAAAAAACCCGCCCTCTGCAAGAATCGTTCCCTTACTCTGGACGGTATGTTTCTGCGGATCAAATTCCGTCACCATCGGAAGAATACCGAGACCAACCATCTCTTCAAGCTCTGACTCTGTATGCAGTGGATCCGTTACTAAGCGTCCCATCATCTGGTAGCCTCCGCAGATCCCAATCAGTGGAACCTGTTGCTCACAAAGTGCCTGAACCTGCGCCCCTAAACCGCTCTCGTTTAGAAAACGTAAATCTGCTAGGGTATTTTTACTGCCTGGAAGGATCACAAGATCTGGTTTCCCTAAATTCGCAACCTCACTGACATAGCGTACAGAGACATCCGCTTCGTCTTGTAACGCATCAAAGTCTGTAAAGTTAGAAAGATACGGGAATCGAATCACAGCAATGTCCAATTGTTCGGCGGAGGAAACGGAGGGTTTCTCGTCTGCTTCATTAATTGCTACGGAATCTTCATCCGGAATGCGTATTTTGAAATAAGGGACGACTCCAAGCACTGGGATACCTGTTCTTTCTTCCATAAAATCTAAAGCAGGTTGAAGTAGTGCCAATTCGCCGCGAAACTTATTAAAAATAATTCCTTTAATCAAGGCTCGTTCCTCGGGTTCTACTAATTCCAAGGTCCCGACAACCGCGGCCAAAGCCCCACCGCGGTCAATGTCTGCCACCAACAAGACTGGTGACTTGGCCTCCATAGCGACTCGCATATTGACAATGTCATTCGATTTAAGATTAACTTCTGCGGGACTCCCAGCCCCTTCAATCACGACGACCTCAAAGTCGTCAAGCAGACTATGAAGAGCATCTTCTACAAACGGCCAAGTCATTCGTTGATATTCGCCGTGATAACGCAAGGCCGTCACATTACCCTGGGACTCGCCCATAATAACGACTTGGGAGCCATTGGGTCCACTTGGTTTCAGTAAAATTGGGTTCATGCGTACTTCAGGCTCAACGCCTGCAGCTTGAGCCTGAACGACTTGGGCTCTACCCATCTCTCCGCCAGTGGCCGTCACAAATGAGTTGAGCGCCATATTTTGTGCTTTAAAGGGACTCACTCGGTACCCTTCTTGGTAAAATATCCTGCAAAATGCAGCAGCCAGTACGCTTTTTCCAACGCTGGAAGAGGTCCCCTGAATCATCAGTCTTGCAGCTACTTTTTTATTAGAAGACACTATTGCATACCTTCTTTTCTTAAAATACTGTTCGTTCTATATTAAGACTCTTAGGTGAACATTTCTATACTAGAGCGCAAGTTGCTTTAAAGCGGTATAAATTAACGCATTGACGACCGTCGCGGCGAGTGGGCTTCCCCCTCGAGTTCCTAGGATCGTAATCGACGGGATGCTTTGACGTGCCCACAGTAAATCCTTAGACTCTTTGGCTCCCACAAAACCGACGGGTATACCGATAATCAAAGCAGGACAGGTTTCTGGATTCTCGGCTAAACGTAAGACTTCGAGTAGGGCCGTGGGGGCATTACCAATGGCGACGATTGAACCACGCAGACTCTCCGGATGCATACGAATGGCGGTCATTGAGCGCGTTATTCCCCACTCTTTCGCTTGTTCGGCAACTCCGGGGGCGTTAAGAAAGCTTTGAACTGTTCCACCCAAGGATTTAAGTTTTTCTTTAGAAATGCCTGCGCGAACCATTTCTACATCTGTAATGACATTCGCGCCCTCTTTCAGAGCCTTAAGCCCACAAGCGATTGCGCGCGGATGAATCGCTATGGCTTGTTCTAAAGAGGGATCTCCACTTGTATGAATTAATCGCTGAACCACCGGGAATTCATCCTCCAACCAGAGACGTGTTAACCCAGCACGAATAAGACGCATACTTTCTGTCTCGATTTGACCGGGATCTAAGATGAAATCGGTCATGCGTTAGCGACCTCCATGATTCGTTGACTAGCCAGCTGCGCAATACCGTCATCGGCTCCCAACTCTTTCGTAAAGGAGATCTCAACGTTCGGATTTTGTTCGCGGATATCACGCAATTCTTCATGAATATCCACGCTCACGTGAACGCCTCGAAAAAGAAAGAGTGGCATCACGATAATCTTCAAAGCACCTTCCAAGATTTTCGCCTGCACAACTTCAGGAAGGCTAGGGGCGCCATTCGCCATATAAGCTGGCGTGACAGTTTGTCCCAAGATTAGACTCACTTTTTTAGCGACTTCCAAAAGTCCGTTATTTGCTTCTGCACGGCGACTACCATGTCCTAAGAGAATAATTTCAGCCTTCATAGTATCTCCTCCAAATGTTTAATAAATTGGGATCGTGAGCTATCGTGATCATCAGTTATCGGTCGTTTTAGGATCACCAACGGAATATTTAAGCGGTGGCAGGCCTGTACTTTTTCCAAGGTTCCTCCCACCTTGCCACTTTCTTTGGTGATCACGACCTCGATTTTCAATTGTTTAAACATTGCTTCGTCCCATTCTTGGGAAAAAGGACCCTGAGCTGCGATGATTTGATTCGGTTTAAATCCTAATATTTCGCAACGCGCCAACACCTGGGAGGTTGGTAGGACCCGAATGTAGAGTTTTTTACCTTGCAAAGAGGGTAACGACACCCACTCCGGTAACGCATTACTCCCGGTGGTCAGTAGAATACGATGCCCTAGTTCTGCCGCAAGAAGGCCAGCAGTGGAAATGTTTTCTGCCCAATGAATCAAGGAACTCGCTGGCAGGTCTAGCGAAGGACGCTGCCAACGAAGATAGGGTATTGAGAGCTCTTCGCAGACCTTTTTTACCATTTCTTTCACCCGTATCGCGTAGGGGTGGGTGGCGTCCACGATGGCCGCAAACCCTCCGCCTTCTATCAGCGCTGCGAGTGTCTGAGCATCCAAGGCTCCTGAACGTACTTGGAGACCTTGTTCTAGCGCCAGATCCGCACCATAAGTGGTCAGCGTTGACACTAAAATATCATGACCTCGTGTCCTTAGGTCTTCCGCTAGTTCTCGACCATCCTCTGTGCCGGCCAAGACTAAGAGTTTCACAGCATGTACCCTCGAGGGGTAACCATATAAGGTCCTAGAATACGAGTTTGAGAGTTCCCTATAATAACGGTGGTCAGCATATCGATGGGATGATTCGTGAAATCACCCAGCGTCGTGAATTGTACGCTGGATTTCTCGCCGCGTAAGGCCTCTCGAACTAAGCCAACTGGGGTTTTAGGACTACGGAAACGAAGAAGAATCTCGCGCACCGTCTCAATGTGTTGCGTACGTCCCTTACTTTTCGGGTTATAAATTGCTAGGCTAAAGTCGCCTTCAGCGGCTAAGCGCACGCGTTTCTCAATGACTTCCCAAGGGGTTAAGAGATCACTTAAGCTTATCACAGCAAAGTCGTGCATCAAAGGTGCCCCCAGCATGGAAGCTGCTGCACTGGCCGCCGTGACGCCTGGAATGATTTCCAAAGGAAGGTCCAGAAGGCCTTTTTGGTCTAGGCACTCAATAAGAATGCCTGCCATACCATAAACTCCGGCATCTCCACTACTAATAATGGCGACATTATGTCCCTCTGCAGCTAAACGGATCGCCTCTTGGCAACGGTCAATTTCTTGACGCATCCCCGTCGCAACGATTTTTTGATGTGTTAATAGCGGACGAATAAGTTCGATGTAAGTTTTATAACCAACGATGAATTCAGCTTCATTTAAGACCTTCTGAACCCTTACTGTCATATGGTCAGGGTCTCCAGGCCCGATGCCCACGACAAAGAGTTTTCCATGCTGATGGCGACTGTCACTCCCCGTCCCTTGAACTTCGGCAGAATTAATCGTCCTCTTTGAGTCCCCAGTAAGCTCGCTGCTTCGCATACCCCGTCAACTCCTATCTTTTCGTTTACAAATTTTGATCGACTTAACTGTTCTTTCTCAATGACCGCTTGGAGTTTAATTGCTGGAAAGGTTTGAAACGGAACCCGCAGGACCTTAGCCGCTTCGATCAAACCCATTTCATCACTTTTAAGATCAATACTAAAGATTCCTGACACTGCCTTAAGGGAGGCCCCAAGCTGCTCTACTGTCGACGTAATTGCCTCTAACACCGCCTCCGTGGAAACACCTCGCCGACAACCAACTCCAACACTCAAGATGGGTGGCACACAATAGATGAGGTCATCCTTGATCGATTGGACGGGAAAAGCACTAATGATCACATTGGCTTTTTCTTTATCTCCGTCTGACATGACCTGATAATGTTCATCCTTTAACCAATCTACTTCAGGTTTCAACGTGTAACTGGTCCATAGCTTGAGACAGCCTTGGTCTAACAATAAGCGATTGACCGTGGGTAAATGGTTGAGGGGGTCAACTTTCCAACCATACCTGCGGGCGTACTCATCCGGAGCCACTAGGCCCCGAACATCAGTCGCCGTCGTAATGACCGCTTGAGCCCCCATCTGACTGGCAAGCTGATTTGCCCAAGTGTTGGCACCACCCAAATGTCCAGAAAGTAAGGAAATAACGAACTTTCCTTCCTCATCTAAGACCAGCACCGCCGGATCGCGATCTTTGCCTTCCAGAAGGGAAGCAATTTGGCGTACCACAATTCCAGTTGCCATGACGAAAATGAGAACGGAATACTCTTGCCATAATATCGGGATGATTTCGCCCAGACGCCGAAACACATGTAATTGTGCTGGTGTTTCGAGTTGAGGTTGCGCTTCTCCAAGATTTTTTTTTGAACTGAGCGCTTTCTCGTGAATATAAAGCTCGTGAACGACTGTACCCGGAAGACTCGTTCCGATTCGCCGGGCTGTTGCCATCCCTCGGTCGGTTAATGAGATAAGTGCTATCTTCACATTTACATTTCCGTTTTTGTTCACTTATCAGTGCCTTGACGATATTCGTGTGTAAAAGTCGGGTCATAGAGTTTCGAACGAGCATATCCGTTCGCCGGATCTAAGAAATCACCCACAAGGATTTGAGCCTGTTTGCGGATTCCTGCTACTTTAACTTTTTCAACAATCGTTTCTAAGGTCCCCAGTAGAATTTCTTCGTCGGGCCAACTCGCTTTAGCAATGACGGCTATCGGGGTAGAGGTGGCGTAACCACCTTCCAGCAATGCTTCCACCACAGAACCCATATCCTGGACACTTAAGAAAATCGCCATACTGGCTTGGTGTTTGGCTAAGTTTGCCAGTGCTTCGCGCTCCGGTACAGGGGTTCTTCCCGCCATGCGGGTAAGAATGAGGGTTTGACTTATTTCGGGCAACGTAAATTCGCGTTTAATCGCCGCCGCAGCAGCAAACACCGAGCTCACGCCTGGAATGACGGAATACGGAATAGCTTGCTTGTCTAAGTAGTCAAATTGTTCCTTAATAGCCCCGTACATACTGGGATCTCCCGTATGGAGACGAACGATAGTTTCCCCACTCTTTGTTCCCTCATCCATCAAAGCAACCACTTCTTCAAGCGTAAGGTGAGCGCTGTCATGAACGGGCGTTCCCGGGCGACAAAGTGCGAGCAATGCTGGGTTCACTAAAGAGCCAGCGTAAATCACACGGTCTGCATTTTCCAACGCGCGGGATCCTTTGACCGTTATTAGTTCCGGATCACCTGGACCCGCTCCAACGAAGAGGACTTGACCGTTAGTTTTTTTGTGGTTCATTGTTTTCCCTCCCCAGCAAATCTTTTTTGACGAGTAACAAACTGAGATAATCGATTTTGTCGGAGGTGAAATCCTCTGCTTTCGGTTCCCAGCGAATTTTTTCTCCAGCTTGTCCGAGGCGAGTTAACAAGACGGCTTTTCTCTCTCGCTTTTCGAGAAGCGTCAAGATCTCAGGCAGCCTTCGCGAGACTTTCATTAAAACTAAATTAGGGAAGTTGAGGAAGTCACCCACATCTTCGGTACTTGGTAAGATAAGGAGGGGCTCATCTCCAGTGGCAAGCGGCAAGTTAATCCGAGCTGCCGCTGCGGACATCGCTGTAATCCCTGGAACAGTGACAATACACTCCTGCGGTAATTTCTCTTGAAGAATATTAAGTAGGTAACTATATGTACTATAAAGTGAAGGATCACCCAGCGTAATAAAGGCGACGGATTTACCTTGTTTCAGTTCGTCTAAGAGTATTTGTGCTCCATCTTGCCAAGCCTTTGCTAAAACCTTCTGATCTGAAGTCATAGGCATTTCCAGTTCCACTAGGCGGACCTTGGAAGGGCAATGAACTTTGGCTATATCCCAGGCGACACTTTCTCGATCGAGTTTGGATTTTGGGATGGCCACCAGATCAACCGCTTGTAGGACATCAACCGCTTGTAAGGTCAAGAGACGAGGATCACCAGGACCGACCCCGACTCCGTAAAACTTTCCCCATGTTATCGTCATAGCGTTTCCCCTTTTCGTGCTGAAATTATAAAGATTGGATTTAAAGCTTGTGCCATATGAAGCGTTTGAACAGCTTTCCAGCGAACCGCTTGAATAGAAACGGTATCGATCTCTTGATAGTTAAGGTCTGTCAGTAATTTCAAGCCTTGAGACACTGTTTCGAGGGTCACTGCCGTGATCACAATTCTGCCCCCTTCAACAAGGGGAATTGTTTCTAATATTTCTGATAAACGTCCATTACTCCCGCCAATAATACAGACATCCACTGGGGGAAGTTTTTCGAAGACATCCGGCGCAGCTCCTGGAATCAGATGAAGATTTGTAACGTCAAACTTGCGTTGATTGGCAAGAATTAGTTCCTGAGCCTCTAGATTATGTTCAATCGCGTAAACTTCACCTTCATATGCAAGACCCGCGGCCTCTATGCTAATGCTCCCTGTACCAGCTCCTATATCCACGATAATATCACAATTTGAAATTTGGGCCTTAGCGAGTACTTGTACACGAATTTCCGCCTTAGTCATGGGGACCTTTCCCCTCAGAAACTCTTCGTCTGGAATCCCAACTCTGCATCTGGTGGCTTGCTTTGTGGATGACTTATTGATTTGCTTTGGTATCTGAATCGCCGGATGATTGGAATTCTGCTGAGGATCCTGCCCCAGAGCTGGATAAAGAATGACAACCGCATTTTTCAACAAGGTCTTCTCCTGCGCCAAGTGCTTTGCATCCATCGTGGCCCAAAATTCCTCTGGATAAGCAAGAGCATTCCCAATCGATATACTGGGATTGTTGCCGAGATCCAAATAATGTTGAGCAATTTTCTGAGGTGAATTTTCCCCACCCGTTAGCACCGCTGTTGGGTGAGTTATGACCTCAGGTAGTAAGGATAACGCTCTGCCATGAACACTGGCAAAGGTTGCCTCCTGCCAAGGAAGCTCAGCTCTGGCAAACGCGAATTGAAGAGAACTGATCCCAGGATATACGTCGATTTTCTCCTCCGGAAATTCCTTCTTAAGTCTGGGTAAAAAGCTGAAAAATCCAGGATCACCAGAGACTAAAACCCCGACAACTCGCTCTTCCAGTAGGGCGTTTCTGATCACTTCAACACTACTGGCGAGGTCACCCGATAGACAACACTGTTGCCCTGTAAAATTTGGAAAGAGTTGAAGTGCCCTGGACCCTCCAATTAAAATTTCGCAGTGCTTTACAAGTTCAGTAATTGCCGGCGGCAACCATTCCGGTCTTCCAGGTCCGATACCGATCACTTGTAACAAGTGAAAACCTTCTTCCCTTGTTTAATGGGTAATAAAAAACGAGCCTGAGCGGCTCGTATGGTTTACCCTAAATAAACACACACAATTCCTATCGCCCGTAGGTCTGTGATGTTACTCAAGGCAGGTTTCCTGGCTTCAAATCATCATTCTCTTCTTCTCCTAGGCAATAACCGTTGAGATTAATAAAGAGAACTCCTTGTCTACAGTGGCGGGACCGCGTCGGACTTTCACCAACTTTCCCTTTTAAATCCTCTGTCTCAGAGGAACCTTAAGACTATTCATATTTAATTCCTTTTAGAATGAATCGACTCATAATGTATATTTGTTTTATTATATATTAAATTAATCTTTTTAGAAAGAACTTTTATAAAATTCAACTAGATCAGGCAATTATTTCCTACTGGCCACACCCACCCCTGTCCCTCCATAATCCTTTGAGCCTTCAAATCCCAACCAACGGGTTGACCGTTCAATAACGTCATAACCGTTCCAACACTTAGACGCTCAAAAGTAAACGCTTGGGACCGCACACTAGCCATGCGTGCGAGATGATGCAACAATTTTTGCTCCCCGAGCCGTAATAGCTCCAAAGCGGCTCCTTCAGTCGTTGGCAAGTCAGCAAGCATGGCTAAGGTGTCTCGATTAACCCCAGCTAGTGCAGCATGCGCCACTAAAATTTCCATCCGAGCATCGGCGACGCGATTATGAGTATGGAAAATCCCACCAGACACCTTAATTAACTTTCCGACATGCCCCACTAAAATAACCTGTTCGATGCCTCGGTAGACTGCCTCTTCCAATAGAAAACCGACAAAATTACTCATCTGGATGACCGCTTCAGCGGGGATGTTAAAACGCTCTGTCGCAACTCTATATCCATAGTGCCCAGGCGTAAGCACGATGGTTTTATGTCCATATGCCACCGCTTGGTCCAGCTCCGGCAGTATCGAGGTTTTAAACGCCTCCTCGGACATTGGTCGGACAATTCCACTTGTTCCAAGGATAGAGATTCCCCCAACGATCCCCAACCTGGGATTAAGGGTGCGAATAGCAGCCGTTAATCCATCAGGGACTTCGATGATAATTTCAACTTCGCTCTCGGGAAAAACCTCCCGTACTGCTTCATGGATCATCTTCAGCGGCACAGGATTAATGGCGCTTTTCCCAACTTCAATGGCCAATCCTTTTTTCGTGACGGTTCCAACACCCTGACCGCCTCGGATGTGCACGTCCCCTAGGGGTGAAATCAGTCGTGCAATTGCCTTGATCTCAAGTCCATGCGTAATATCCGCATCATCGCCGCCGTCTTTAATAATGCTTGCCTTAGCAACAGAACCGTCGGATTCCCCCTGATGGATGGGCATCGTCAAACGTGCGGAATTCGGCAGAGGAATCTCTACTCTATCTGGTGAGCCGTCCCCTCTCAGGAGTAGACAGGCTACTTTAGCAGCACCTGCTGCACAACTTCCCGTGGTATATCCTTCGCGCCATGCATGTCGATCTTTATCTCGTGTCATTGTTTCTCTCCCACTTCAAAATAATTATCCCGTTAATCAGCCCATTACATTGGAGTCTAAAGTATAAGATTACAAGGATTTTATTTCTTCAACGTCAGGTTCTTTATCAGATTCTGCTTTTTTTTTCCAGAGTTTATATTGTTCAAGATCAACACTCACTTGGGAAATAACAAAGCCAGCCACCGCAGCGTCATCGATATACCCAGCAAAGGGAATGTAGTCGAAGATCCCATCAATGGGAGATACGAAATAGACGATTCCTAAGACTATCAGCAGAAGCGAGCGCGTGGGCATTTCCTTGTAGCTGCCGTTAATCCAGTCTTTGAACACTCCAAACAATAGCTGGAACTTTTCCCAGGTTTCACCCAGCGCACCCCGATTCGTATTGGCCTTTTTTAGTGCATTATTAAGAAGGCCTAATGATTTCTTTTTGTCATTAAGATATTCGCTGGCCTTTTCTTGATAGGGCTTTAGTCCTTTTATGTCGAGCTTGTACATGGTGAAGGCTCCTTTACCCCTATATCAGACTGCAAAAATGTTTGTATGAATTTAATTTTTCTTGATCCAAGTATCTTGTCACTTATAGCGGTTTCTTATTTCGGACAGCTCTCTACGGCGATTGCCAAATTCTTGAACTTGTGCCTTCAACCAGACTTGAAAATGATCTACTAAAGCCTCTTTTTCAAAACGTTGGCCAACTGCCCCAAAATTCCAATGTAGCCCGTTTTCTGAAGAACAAACAATCGCTTCTTGGCCACAAATTGGACAAATAGCATGATTTGGCTCGGGAAACTTCCAGATATCCGACCAGCAGGTGGGGCATTGACCCGCTTCATGTTGACGAGGCTCATTGAATAACGACGCACCCATTGTACGGATGCGCTCGATTGATTGCACATTGGTCAAAGCTTCTCCTGGAAGTGCGCCCAAAAATATGTGGGCATCTTTGACATGAAAGCCTAGAAAACGGGCGTTGGCGATCAGAGCAGATAATGTATACCCTTCCCAACCCTTTATCCCGGTCGTGCCAATAAGCACGCAGGGTTTGCCCCAAAGATCATGAATATGTTGCGCGAGGGCAATAATACGATCTCCAAACAATTTCGTGATGGCAGCAGGACCTAGAGCATAACAGGGTGCAGAGAAAATAAGCCCATCTGCTTCTTTTATTTTTTCCAATAAGAAATATAAATCATCCGTGAGAGGACAACGTTGATCTGGAACTAAGCAAGCATAACAAGCTTTGCAGGGCTGCAGGTTCAACTCGGGCAGTCGGATCAGTTCCAGCTCATATTCCTCTCCAATTGAAGCAGCTGCCTCTTTAATTAACATCTCTCCATTCGCAATTCTCCGTTGTGACGCTACTAATCCCAAAATTCTTTTCATGTTTGCTTATCTTCCTTCCTCCTGCCTATCTAGCTGGTAATCATGGTCGTTTTCATTGTTGAAGATGATCAATTGAGGTGTTTGGACTTTTTTCTTACTGCCATCGCAATTTCATTTAATTCTTTCAGATCTTCGTTCGTAGTATCATTTAAGGCATTAATTTTTTTCGGAAGGTCATTTCTTATCAGCGATTCCATTTTATCTAGTTTTTTATTCATCGCCTTTTGATTTTTCCCTAACTCATTTTGAGATTCAAGTATTTTCGTAAGCATATCCATCATCTGTTGTTGATCCATTTTAAGTTCACCCCTTTAGACATAAATTATATCACAGCACTGACGACATAAATAAACAAGGTTAAATATAACTAAACAAGGTCTCAGTGCTTATAATGCGACTATTTTATTTACTCAATAGTCCAGCGGAGGCAATAAACTTCAACGCCTCTTCGGAGGAAACGTTAATCAGTTGAACTTGATCTTTCGGAACGAGTATGAGATTACCTGCCCACTGCATCGATTGCATTAAATAAACTGCCACATAACCCTTCGGGATAAAGGTGCTTTCTTCATCATTTGTAAGAAAGCCTAAGAGTTTAAGGTCATTGGACATGTTGACTAAAACCAAACGTGAAAAGCCCTTCTTATCTCCGGAAAAAGAATTTACGGTATCCTTAATAATACCGTAAATACTACCAAGGAGCGGCACCTTTATGAGAAGTTTATCCAAATAATTGAGCAATTTGCTCGTTACCCAGTTCGAGGCAATTAAACCGACTAGGAAGATGACTCCTAGGGTTACGATTACCCCCAACCCAGGAAAATATAATCCAGCTTTCTCTAGTAGACCTTTAAACAAGCCATCGGTCATTAAAAACATTTTATAGAGAATATAAAAGGTCAGCACGATAGGTGCAAGGACGAAAAGTCCTTTCAGGAAAACGCCTATAATCTTTTTCATAATTTCTCCGATCTCTCTGTTTTTTCGGCTTGTGTACGAAGCCAAACGTTTATTTCATCCGATTTTGGGATTTTATCCAGCTGCCACTGCCAATTTCCATGTATTGTGCCTGGCACATTCATACGAGCTTTTTCATCCAAACCCAAAATATCTTGCATCGGTATAATTACCCATGCCGCCTGGCTTGAATATAATTTTTCGATTATTTCCCAGCATATTTGTCGGTTGATGATGGTTTGTTTCATACTGTTGTTGATACTATCTTGGTCCTCATCCTGATGATCCTTCTCATACCAGCCTAATAAAGTGTTATTGTCATGGGTTCCAGAATAGTAGACAAAATTAATGTCTTGCTCCATTATTTCCTTCAAGGGCGTAAATTGTAACACCTTAATTCCAGGTAACCCAAAAAGTTGTTTTAAAATATTGACTTCTGTCGTTATAAAACCTAAGTCTTCAATAATAAAGGGGAGCTTCCCAAACGTTTCCAGCATACTCTCAAAGAAGCGTTTTCCTGGGCCTTTGATCCAGCAACCTTTTTCTGCTGTCTCTTCTTTCGCATCAACCTGCCAATAGGCTTCAAACCCACGAAAATGATCCAGACGAATGTAATCAAACAGTTCCAATCCCATCTGTATTCGCTTTTTCCACCAATTATACTGCGTAACGGCCATTTCATCCCAGTTATAGACCGGATTCCCCCATAACTGGCCGGTTTTGCAAAAATAATCGGGAGGTACACCCGCTGTTTTTGCCGGTCTACCCTGCTCATCAAGGACAAACAAGCTGGGATTTGACCATACATCACAGCTATCGGCGGCAACAAAATGGGGTAAATCTCCGATGAGTTGAATATCTTTAGCGCCCGCATAAACTTTAAGTTCATCCCATTCATAGAAAAAAGTATATTGTAGGAATTCAACAAAACCCATCTTTTCACGGAGAAGTACCCGATACTCGGATAACTTCTCCGTGTCACGGGAAGCAATCTCCGGTGCCCAATCATACCATGGAACCTCTCCAAAATGAGCCTTTAATGCACCAAAGAGAGCGTAATCACTGAGCCATTCTTTATTATGAGTTTTAAATTTTAGGAAATTTGCCTGTGAGAGATAGGTGGATGTTGATGATAAACCAACAGAACTGAGTGGCTTTATACCAAGCTTCTCCAGAAATTTCTGATACGCTTGGTGCAGTAAATCCTGTTTCAACTCTTTATATGCAAGGAATAATAAACTTTTCCGTAGACCTAAGTTCTTTACTTTTTCGAACTTTTCACGTGTCTCTTCTAGATTTAAGAGTCCCTCTCTGATGATATGGTCGAGACTGATCATTACGGAGTTTCCAGCAAAAACTGATTCACTCTGATAAGGACAATCCTCAACTCCAGCAGGATTCAAGGGTAATACCTGCCACAACGATTGACCGCAATTCGCTAGGAAGTCCACAAGATCGTAAGCCTCTGTTCCTAGATCTCCAAGTCCCCAAGATGAAGGTAATGAACTAATATGTAATAATACCCCGCACGAACGGTCAAGTTGACCATCACGAGGTGCCTTGTTTTTTATGAATAGTACTCTTCCACCCAGTGGACTTATGGGTACGACACTTAATTCTTTATGAGGAAACTTGTCACCGTTGATTAAATCAAGGACATAGGTTGAGGATTCTATCATTGTGCTAAGATTAACCGTTATTGTTTCCTGGCAGTTACGATTGATCAGGATAATAATTTTCTCATCTTTGCCTGTCCTCGAAAAACCATAAACATCCGTTTCAAAGAAAAAGGACTTGAAATCACCCGTCTGGAGTACCTCGTATTCAGCGCGCATGCGAAGAATTCGTCGATACCATTCCATGATTTCTCCGTCTTCCTTACCCCAAGGATAGGTCCCCCGGTTATAAGGGTCTGCATACCCTTCCACACCGGCTTCATCACCATAGTAAATACAAGGCACTCCAGGAAATGTCATTTGAACTAAACTTAAAAGTTTTAGCCTTTGTATCGCCAAATGTCGAGCCTTCGGCGAAAGCCGAAAGTTCCTTTGCTGTGTTTTGGTCAGACTTTGTTCTGCAGGGGCATCTCCTAAAAGCGTCAAAATCCGTATCGTATCATGACTCCCGATTAAGTTCATGGCTGCATAAAAATTCTCACGGGGATAATTTTCATATAAACTCATCACTTCATGATGAACGACGCTGGAATCCCTTTCACCAAGTATAAAACGGAGAAAACTAGCTCGGAAGGGATAGTTCATCGTCGAATCCAATTCATCGCCTAAGAAATATTCTCGTTGTTGACTAAAACTTACTTTATTCGATGCATCTTCCCACACTTCTCCGATCAGAACAGCATTGGGGCGAATACTCTTCATCGCCTGTCTAAGTTCTTTTATGAATTCATCTGGGAGTTCGTCAGCAACATCCAACCGCCAGCCAGCAACTCCAAGATTTAGCCACTTGTTGATGACACTTTGATCCGAACCATAAATAAACTGCCTGAAGGAAGGGTTCATTTCGTTCACTTCGGGGAGGGAATCAACCCCCCACCAGGATTGATATTCTTGGTGGTTCTCCTTAAACTTATACCAAGCAAAAAAAGGAGAATCGGGCGATTGGTAGGCGCCAACCTCTGGATAATTGTTATATTTATTGAAATAGATACTGTCACTTCCGGTATGGCTAAATACTCCGTCAAGTATGACAGAGATTCCGGATTGTTGTGCAGTATCTATCAATCGTTCAAAAACTGAATCATCTCCGAACATTGGATCGATCCGAAGATAATCTGCGGTGTCATACTTGTGATTACTGGGGGCGTCAAAAATTGGATTTAAGTAAAGAATGCTAATGCCTAATTCTTTGAAGTAGGGTAACTTTTCAATCACCCCTTGCAAAGTCCCTCCAAAAAAGTCCCAATCGGTGACTCTGCCCTTTTCGTCCTTAATATAGAGCGGTGAATCAGACCAATTGGCATGTAACAAAGTATTTTCCCTTGGATAGGCGATGAACCCGTTTCCTTGAACCTTGAAAAATCGATCGACGAAAATTTGATACATTACCCCTTGCTTATACCACTCCGGTACTGCCATGAGTTTATGCACCGTAATTTGATAAGAAGGTGGATCTTGTTCCCAGAGACTCCCCGCACCACCTAGTCTTTCTAAGTTATTGCCATAATAATAACTCTGAGATCCTACCCGAATCACAAAATAGTACCAGACAAGCCCAGGGCTGTTGGGTACTTCATAGTCTGCTTCAAATAATTTCTCATTTTCACTGAGTTCAGTCACCAATGCCGCCGGAGGATTCTCACGTTTTGCCTCAATCGTTTGATGCAAGGGAATGGTTCTTTCACGGTCTGTTTCCCAGAGTCGAAGAACGCAATCATCAACAGCTGCCTCTGAAAACGTTCTCAAACGAAAAGTTATCCGTTGCCCACACGTGACAGCACCAAATGGTTCTCGGTAAAACAAATCGTGAGAGTTATGAAACGCTATCAAAATAAAGACTCATAGATATCAAGGTACGCCTTAGCGGATGTGTCCCAACTAGAATCCACTTTCATAGCGTTGTGACATATATTGTCCCAAGCCGGTTTATCCTCTTGGTACAATCTTACAGCCCGTTGTACCGCAAACAACAATTCATGCGCATTGTAATTGACAAAGTTAAAGCCATTTCCTACGCCGGTCAGTTCGATATAATTCATGACGGTATCCTTTAGCCCGCCGGTTTCCCTTACAATTGGAACAGTTCCATAGCGCATGGCGATCATCTGAGAAATACCGCAGGGTTCAAACCGAGAGGGCATTACGAACATGTCGGCCCCTCCGTAAATTTCATGGGCTAGTCTATCAGAGAATTCTAATTTGATCGCCAGTTTTTCAGGATATTTTGAGGCGAAATATCGAAGCATTTCCTCATATTCGCGCTCACCGGTCCCCAAAATTACCAGCTGAACATCCAGCTTAAGTATTTCTTCCATAACGTGGGCCAATAGATCCACGCCTTTCTGGTCTACGAGCCGAGTTACCATCCCCAGGACTGCTTTATCTCCTTGAATAGGAAGTCCGAAAGTTTGTTGCAAGTGCTTTTTATTGTCTGCTTTTGCCAGTGAAAAATCGTCATACTGTCTGACAAGATAAAGATCGTTACAGGGATCATAGACCTCATAATCAATGCCATTAAGAATGCCCATCAGAAATTCACTTCTTTTTCTTAAGACACCGTCAAGTCTTTCTCCGTAATATGAACTTTTGATTTCCTCTGCATACGTCGGACTGACCGTTGTAACTCTATCTGCATAAAGTAGTGCCGCCTTCATAAAATTGATGTCACCATGAAATTCCAGCGTATTCTCCGTAAAATACTCCATCCCTAGCCCCAAAATATTGCTCAGAACTTCCTTGCCAAAAACTCCCTGATATTTCAGGTTATGGATGGTAAAGATCGTTTTAATCGGATAATATAAGGGCTCTTTGCTATAAAAAGCTTTCAGCATCAGTGGGATTAAGGCTGTGTGCCAATCCTGACAATGGATGATATCTGGTTTAAACCCGGGTATGTGTATTAAACTTTCCAGCGCTGCACGGGAGAAAAAAGCAAAT
>Ga0209125_1000869_pt1 | contig 33689 bp, 32 predicted proteins | sample BarGraIncub1131A_FD_184503 | JGI IMG/M metagenome (GOLD analysis project Ga0209125, IMG submission 184503) | Arctic peat soil microbial communities from Barrow, Alaska - Barrow Graham LP Incubations 11-31A (SPAdes) (version 2) | ecosystem: Environmental > Terrestrial > Soil > Wetlands > Peat... | reverse complement strand
TCAAACCACCCGTTTTACGGGTGGTCCTGATTGTATTTAATAAATAATATATAAAATTTGTAAGTTTATATTTTATTTTTGGTTTGCTTATAGTAAAATATAAAGAGTATTCTTAGGAAATATTTTGTTTGATTAGAGGTGGTCATGATTATGAAAATAGTTAAAAGATTAAGCATATGGATTTTAATCTCAATTGTAATTCAATGTAGCATCCTATTTTACTTAGATAAATATTATTTTGCTGCAGAGGGAAAAGTTAAGACTAAAAGCTTGGTTTTGAAAAAGCAGGTAGTTAAGGAAGTAGTTATTAACTTGCCTAAGGATGCAGATGTTGCAAAAGTGAAAGTATCATATGATGGAAAGTATCTTGCTTTTTTACAGGGTAATTCTATTAAAGTTATGAATTTAGAAACTGGGGAAATAAAAAATATTAATTATGATGCTACTGTTACTGTTATGTATTATAAATGGCTTCCCGATAGAGATAGAATGTTCGTAGCAGAAAAGCATATAAAAAACAATAAACCCATAGTTAAATTCTCTTCCTGTGATGTTAAAAAAACTGAGATAGTAACTAATGAGATTAGGGACAATAATAACAATGAGGAATTTATTACCTTAACAGACAGTAAGGCTACTGTGGAAGATATTCAAATTTCGACGTTAACTAATATGATTTATGTAAAGTTATCTTTAACAGGGCAAAGAAATTCTGTATATAGTATGAATGTAATGGGACAGATGAATAAAGTAAATACAGGCTACATAATTGGAAAAATGTCTGAATTAATCAGTGAGGATAGGTTAGTGTACGAAGATTTGACTACAAAGAAGATTTATATCGAAGGTTTAAATCCTATATCTATAGCTAACACAGACTTAAAGATTATAAATATCATTCCAGGAAATAATACGGATGTAATATATCTAGGTAAGAATGATTCTTATAAAATATCCAAACTCTATTACGGTTCTTTGGATACTACAATTGATAAATGGAAAACCATTGATCTAAAAGATCCCGTGGACATAAATAATATATATATTTCTTACAAGGATAAGATATATTTTAACGATATTTTACAAGGTATAATAACAGAAGAAAGCTCAGGTAAACAGACAGCTTATAAGGGAATAGTATTGCAGATGTACGATGAGGGCATTATATCTTATGATCCAGGAGATTTTAGAGTTTACAAGAGTATCTACAAATAGAAAGGATGATATAATTGAGCATAGATATTAATGGGTTTTTAGTAAAATTATTGGTTTCTTTACCAGCTATTATGATAGGATTTACTTTTCATGAGTTTGCCCATGCCATTGTAGCTGATAAACTTGGAGATAAGACTCCTAGGTTTCAAGGTAGATTAACATTAAACCCCATAGCCCATATTGACCCTTTAGGACTAATAGCTATTATAATTGTTGGATTAGGCTGGGCTAAGCCAGTAGAAACTAATCCAAAGGCTTATAAAAATTTTTATAGAGATGATTTAAAGGTGTCTTTAGCAGGACCTGTAGCAAATTTAATGATTGTTATAATCTTTTCAGTTATTCGTCAAATATTGTATATAAATGGTTTTGAGAGTAGGGCTATGGTAAATCCTACAATGTTTGTGATTTTAGAAATTATTATTCAAATAATAAGTATAAATAGTTTGCTTTTTTTCTTCAATCTTATGCCCTTACCAGGCTTAGATGGCTTTCATATATTAAGAGATTTCTTCCCAAAGGCTGTATATAAGATATCGGGTAATATATATAGATATCAGTTTTTTATTTTAGCTGTTTTTATTATTTTCTTAGCACCATATTTAGTGGTTATACCTTCAGAAGCATTAGTTAATTCATTATTTAAGATATTAAATATATTTTAGCTTAAATATTTATGGCATAAAGTAACTTTAATTAGTTTAGGAGATAACATGAGATTACGAAAAAAACAATGGGCAAGACCTTATATAGAAAAAAATCCTTTTGCTATATTGAAACCCTTTGAATATAAAGGAAAATGGGGGGGGGTATTTGGAAATGATAACCCTATCCATTTAGAACTAGGAGTGGGAAGGGGTGGCCATTTCTATGAAAGAGCTTTAAATAATAAAGATATAAATTATATTGGTATTGAGCTAAAGGACGAAGTGCTTATAGATGGTTTAGTCAGCATCACTGAAGGGGCACTAACTAACGGAAGGCTAATACCTTTAAATATAATGAATATGGAAGGTATATTTGATAAAGGGGAAATTGAAAGGATATATATAAACTTTTGTAATCCCTGGCCTAAAATTAGGCATCAGAAAAGAAGACTTACTCATCCTAGATTTCTTAAATTATATAAAGATATTTTGAAAGAGGACGGGGAAATATGGTTTAAAACTGATGACATAGCTTTGTTTGAAGACTCAATTCTTTATTTTAAGGAAAGTGACTTCAATTTAACCTATATTAGTTATGATCTCCATAATTCTGATTTTGATGACAACATTGTAACAGAATACGAAGAAAAGTTTATGGGATTAGGTTTTAAAATTATGTTTTTAAAGGCAGTACTAAATTATTAATATATAGTAACAACTATTACAATAAAATAATCAATTTATAATATTATATACTTTTCTTCTAGTTTAAAGGGATGATAGGATAATTTTGCTGTTCTTAAGCCCTCTTTTCCTAAGTCTTGTTCTCTATTTATAAAGGGTACATCAGAAAAGTTATTTTCTATGAAGGTTTTATTTATGTAGGTATATAAACCATTTATTTCTCCATCAGCTTTTTCAATATGAATAATTGCCATATTTTCATTTACTCGTTCACCTATAGTAAAAGCAGATAATGCACCATCAATATATACAGCAAGACCTATAAAATCAAGTTTACCCACATTATTAAGTAATTCTTCGATCCCCTTCAATTCATATAAAAGATGACCCTTACCACCATTCTTGGTGCACCATTCTCTTGCAGTCTCAATACACTCGTCAATAACTGTAGGAGATAGAGATGAAAAGGTAAATTCATTATTTTTAACAAAATTGTTATAATGATTTTTTTTGCCATGAAGTTTTTTGCCAGATAGTTCAATCAGCTTAGAACTTTCGTAAATATAATCAAAATTATCTCTGTCTTCTTCCACGGTAAAGCCTGTTGGGAAAACTTCCAAAAAATCATCTATAAAGGGTTTTTCTAAATCCTTAAACAAAAAATCAAGTTTTTCTTCTTCCTTAACAATCAATAAAAAATCTATTAGGTTTTTTAAATTTTCTTTCTTATACCCTAAAGGTTCCATCAGGTGGGATTTTCCCTTAAAATCTATTTTCTTTATTATTAATAAATCTTCATATAATGCGTACTGTATGTCACATCCCTTTCGCCATATAAAAAGATTAGTAAAAGAATATTCACAGGTTAAAAACTTATAAGGTTTTAAGTATTTATCAAAGATTATTTTATCCTCTAGAGTAAGTGCCTTAAATTTAAGCATAGAAACACACCTTTCTTAAGTAAAATTACATATTCATTATATACAAACATTTATGATTATTCAAATAATTATAAAAAATAAGTATTTTTCATATATTATTGTATATAATGAAAGGTAGCAGAATAGAATCTATTCTGCTACCTTTAAAGTGTGCCCAAGATGGGAGTAATCTATTTATTTTATGTTCACGACTCTAGTCCTTATATAGGTGTCTATTTTAGGAAACCATCTTTTATATTTATTAGGTCTTGTAATTTTTAGTTCTGCAAGGAATTCAGGAAGAATTCCTAACTTATATAGACCTTTAGAAAGGTGCCTGGGATAAGATGTTTTCCTTGTAAGAAAGTTCTTTGGATCAATTATTTTTAAAGTTTCATCTTCTTGTACATATATATCTTTACACCTAATGTCAATTTTTTTAAAGCCTATTTTTTCAAAGCTCTCTAATAGGAGCACAATTTCTAGCATCATTTTCTTTGAAAGGCCATGCTTTTTTATATGTTTTCTTAAATCTATACCAGGGACATATTCTCTTATTATTATATTCCCGCTATAATAATAAACTTTAGGGAAATATTTGTTTCCTTGAGCATATTTTAGTATGGAATACTCTTTTTTACAGCTTCTTATTTTTGTGCAGATTTTTACTACATTTCCATCTGGTAGCATATATACAATTCCATTGTGACCTTTCCCCAAAAAACTAAAATTAGTTAAATCCATTTCGAAATTTCTATAGTCCATTTCCATTATATTCACCAAAGTAAGTATTATATATTATTATATTTTTAGAATTTAAATTTGTTACAATTTATGAGGAGATAAATTATGAGATTAATAGGAAAAACAGCTATGGTTACAGGTGCTTCCAGAGGAATCGGAAGAGCAATCGCTATAGAATTGGCAAAGGAAGGAGCGGTGACTTTAGTTAATTACAAAGAGGATTTGACGGGTATTGAAGAAACCCTGAAGGACATAGCAGATATAGGGGGCATTGGGAAGGCTTATAAATGTGATGTAGGTAATTATGATCAAGTAGAAAGTATGATAGAGGAGGCTATTAAGGATCAAGGTAAAATTGATATATTGATAAATAATTCGGGCATTTCTTATATTGGGCTTTTTTCTGATATGAAGGAAAAAGAGTGGATGAATGTAATAAGAACAAATTTATTAGGTACAATAAATTGTAGTCATTGCGTATCAAAATACATGCTTTCAAAAATGGAAGGTTCAATAATTAATATTTCATCAGTATGGGGAGATTCTCCTGCTTCCTGTGAGGTAGTCTATTCTTCCACTAAAGGGGCAATTAACGCATTTACTAGGTCCTTAGCCGCTGAGGTTGGTTCAGCTAATATAAGGGTTAATGCAATAGCTCCTGGCGTTATTGACACAAACATGAATAACTTTAGCTTGGCTGATACAGAATTCATAAAAAATGCCATACCATTAGGTAGATATGGTACGGTATGGGAGGTAGCAAATGCAGTAATTTTTTTGTGCAGTGATCAGTCTTCTTATATTACTGGTCAGATTATAAAGGTTAATGGCGGTTTTTCACTTTAACATTATATTTATGTCGGAATTTAAAATAAACTTTTACTAAATAAATTCATATTACTTCCGATAATATAATTACCAATATTATGGATACATTTTCCATTTGTAAGGAATGATAATTATGAAGGATGATATAGTAAACGACATTAATACTAACATACAAAACAGGTATAATGAAATTACAGAAAAGTATTATTCACTAATGAATAATACTACTGAGGGAATATTCTTTATGAAATATGAACCTGAGATTATTCTGGAATCAAATAAAGCATTTGAAGAATTATTTCAGATAAAAAAAGAGGAAATAATAGGTAAGAGATTAAATTTATTTAATGAGGGTATACCTAAGAAGCTTCTTGAGATTGTTAAAAGATGCAAAAGTGAAAAAAGCTTTACTGTCCTGCTATCAGATAGTAAAGAGAGTATAATAAAAGTTAGTGTTTTTTATAAAAAAGAAGATAGGTTAGGGGCAGTTTGCATTAAATTATCTGATGATTTAAGCCATATGGATTATAATAAGTTAAAAAATTATCTAAAGTATATTAATATGAATGATAGAAATACAGCAGGACAGACAGGTGCAATACCACTAGGTACCGAAGAAACTAATATCAGAACTAAAGGCGTAGAGTATGAAAAGTTAGGTTTTCCCGAGAAAGATTTTTTTTACTGGCAGTTAAAAAAGGAAATAGCTAGATATAAAAGGAGTAAAAAGAAATTTGCAGTTAGTATCATTTTCATTGATAAACTAATGGAGATATACACCTCCATTGATAAGAAGCTATTAAATGTATTACAAAAGGAGATAAGTAGCAGGCTTTTACTATCCATAAGAGGTGAAGATACAATTGCAAATTATAATGATGGCGAATTTGGAATGATTCAAACCATGGTAAATTCGAGGAAAGATATTGGAATAGTAACTTCTAAAATATTTAACAATTTGGAAAAACCAATAGTATATAATGGATTAATATTTTTGAATATAAGAATTGGAGTAAGCATATTTCCTGATGATGGTAGAGATATACAAACTTTATTAAGCAATGCAGAAGTAGCAAAGCTTAAGGCAATTGCTACAGGTGAAAAACTTCAATTTTTTGCAACCTCTTCAATGGGAGATGATCTAGATAGTCTAATGGAACAAAATAAAATTTTAAGACAAATAAAAAAGCATTAGAGTACAATTCAGATTGATGGCATTACTGAGCCCCAACTTAAGTCACGAGATTTTCTATATAGCTCTTTGTCCTTCTTCGAGACAGTAGTGCTTGTAAGCCCATTTGGGGTGCACAGTTTGAAACAAATATGTCCAGTCCGGACTTGAGGATGACGTATTACACGGCCTGTAATAGCCACTCCAGGTGCATGAGACATACTTAAAAAAGAAAATTTCTCATCTTCATAAGACAACTCTCCTGATTTGACCAACCGATGTATATGAGAGCGCGCAACCCGTTGAGAAAAATGACACCAGTCCTTATCAGATATAGGGCAGGGATTATCATGAGGGCAGGGAGCTACGGTCTTAGCTCCTGCAGTAAGTAGTAGTTCCCTTGCCTTCTTAATCCGTAAAAATCCAGCGGGGGTTCCTGGCTCGATTATAATTAATGTACCACTTGTAATAGCCCAAAGCTTACGTATAAGGTTTAAACCGCTATCTTGAGACAGTTCACCTAGTGAATAAGAAGCAATCACAAGGTCATGTGGACATACCTCCCAGTCTCTTGTAATATCGACTTTAATCCAATCAGCCTTTTGAATTGAAGGTGTTAGAGAATTATTGGCCATTCGTTTGCCAAGTTCAATCATACCTTCTTCCCGTTCAAGCAGAGTTATATGCTTTAATTCTGGGTATAATGTGGTAGCAGCCCACATTGCAGTGCCAGGACCTGCACCAACGTCTAATAGAGTCTGGGGACACCAGCTTGGTATTTGCTTTTGTACTTGCATTAGAGCTGAATATACCGCAGCAAAAGTTGCAGGTAATCGAAATGCTACATAGGCAACAATATCTTCTTGTGACTTCAAAAACTTTTCTTTAGAAGAAGAAGTCCTTCCTGGGGAAGGGGAAATAGTACGATAGCGCATTGAAAGCTCAGAGGATAATGTAGAAAGCCTCTTTGATGGCAGTGATGCCAATTCATTATCTATAGCAGTCCGTAAATTTTGTGGAAGTTCCATATGTATTCCCCCTTATGCTTAGGATTTATTGATGCTTTTTTATATATAATATACCCACGGTTTTCTTTCCACAATGACTAGAAATAACACAGCCTGCATCTGTAATAAATATTTCTTTATCAGGCATTGCTTTTGAAAGTTCATTTTTAAGAAAATTAGCTTCATCCAATCCTTGAGCATGGGTTACCATTATTCTCTTGGATTCAATATTATTCTTATCCTCATAAGCCTCTTGAAGCATAATTTTATAAGCTTTTTCTAATTTACCTCGACTTTTTTGTCCTATTACCATTTTGCCATCTACAACCTTAACGATAGGTTTTATTTTTAATATGCCTCCAATTAAGCTTTCAATGGATGTACATCTACCACCCTTATATAAATAGTCTAAGGTATCAATAACAAAGGCAGTTTTTACATTTTTACTTATTTCATCTAACTTAATTAATATTTCATTCATAGCTAAGCCCATACTTACATATTCTGCTGCTTTTATAACCTGTAAACCAATTCCGGTAGATAGGTTTTTAGAATCATGTATGAAAACCATACCTTCCTTAAATTCATGAGCTACTATATTAGCACTTGAAGCAGCTCCAGAAAGGTAGGAGGAGATAGATATGTATAAGACCTGTATACCAGCTTCTACATAGGGCTTAAAAGCCTCATAGTAGTCTGTAGGAGATGGCATTGATGTTTTAGGAAGAGAGTTGTTTTCTTCTACAAGTTTAAAAAACATGTCTGCTGTAATATCAACACCGTCCTTATATGTTTTAGAATCGAAAATAACATATAAAGGAATAATTGATATATTATATTTCTCTAATAATTCTGTGCTTAAATCACAGGTACTATCAGCAAATATTTTTATCATTTAAAAATCCCCTTTCTTATATTTGCAAATTGGTATATTAATATAATAAATTATTTGAACTATTTAATCAAATATAATAAAATGATATTAGTAATAATGTTATTTAATGATTTATGTAGAGGAGAAGGATAAATATGAGTAAAGTACGTATAGCAATATTAGGATTAGGTACAGTAAGTACCGGTGTCTGCAAGGTAATAGATATAAACAAGGAACAAATCCTTAAAAGATCAGGATATGATATTGAAATTGCAAAGATATTAGTAAGAGACATTCATAAGGAAAGAGAATTAAAATTTAACGAAGGAATTTTGACAACTGATCCAGAAGAAATATTTTCAGATGATAGTATTAAGATAGTAGTTGAATTAATAGGTGGGATAGAGCCAGCAAAGGAATATATATTAAGAGCTATAAATAATAAAAAGCATGTAGTTACAGCAAATAAAGCCCTTATATCAAATTATGGAGATGAGATTTTAAATGCTGCAGAAAAAGCAGGGGTAAAGCTATATTATGAAGGTAGTGTTGCAGGCGGTATACCAATAATTCATGGTATAAATGAAAGCCTAACCGCAAATAAGATAAGTGAAATAATCGGTATAATTAATGGTACTACAAATTACATATTAACAAAAATGACTTTTCAAAATATGGAATTTAAACAAGCATTAGAAGAAGCACAAGCTAAGGGTTATGCGGAAGCAGATCCTACATCTGATATTGAAGGCTTTGATGCAGTGTATAAGCTTACTGTTCTTGCATCCTTAGCCTTTGGTACAGAGGTTGATGTTAAGGACGTTTACAGAGAAGGCATAACAAAGATAAGCAAAGCAGATATAGAATTTGCCAGAGATCTTGGCTATGTAGTAAAGCTATTAGCGATAGGAAGAGAAAAAGATGGGAAGCTAGAACTTAGAGTTCACCCAACCTTCATACCAAAGATGCATCCTCTTGCTAATGTTAATGACGTTTATAATGCAATATACATTAAAGGTAATGCAGTTGGAGATTTGATGTTATATGGCAAGGGAGCAGGGGAGATGCCTACAGGCAGCGCAGTCGTAAGTGATATTATATCTGTTTTAAGACATAATATGGATAACACTTATACAGTAAGTCAAAGGAATATATTTTGGGATAAAAAAGTTATTCCAATGGAGAAAACTGTTTCTGAGTATTACTTAAGATTTGCTGTTAAGGATATTCCTGGAGTTCTTGGTGAAATCACCACTCTGTTTGGTAAAAATGGTGTTAGTATTTACTCAGTGATACAAAAGGGCAAAAAGGGAGATCCAGTAGTGCCAATTGCTTTAATAACCCATAGCACTGAAGAACATAAAATAAATAAATCTATAGAAGCTATATCAAAGCTACCCTTCGTGGTTGGCTTAGAGAGCTTAGTTAGAGTTATAACTGAATAAAATAACAAATAATGCTTGAAGTTTTTATAACTTCAAGCATTATTAAAAGATAACCTAATTTGGAAAATAATCATTTAGCTTCTACTGGATTTTCAAAGGCTTCATAAATTGCAATTACTGCCTTTTCAAAATCATCTGTTTCAACTCCAATTATTATGTTTATTTCACTAGAACCCTGATTTATCATACGAATATTCACATTTTTCTGTTCTAAGGCATGAAATATTTTTGCTGCTATTCCTTTTGTCTTCATCATTCCACGACCTACTGTTGCAACTAGGGCCATATTAGGATAAACCTCTATTGAATCCGGGTTGCATTGCTTTTCTATTTCGTCTATTATATTATCCAGCTTGTTTTCTAGCTGGGTATCTGCAATAACTAATGATATGGCATCAATTCCTGAAGGCATATTTTCTAAGGATACTCCGTTGGATTCCAGTATTGATAGAAGTTTCCTACCAAAGCCAAGCTCTGCATTTACTAAAGTTTTTTCTATAGCTATAACGGTGAAATCCTTTCTTCCTGCAATACCAGTAATGGTTCCTGTATTATTTAAGGCCTCAAAATCGCTTAAAATAACGGTTCCCTCATCCTGAGGTCTATTAGTATTTTTAATATGGATAGGAATTCCTGACCTTTTAACTGGGAAAATGGAATCTTCATGTAATACAGTGGCTCCCATGTAGGATAGTTCCCTTAGCTCTCTATAAGTTATCTTATCGATATGCTTTGGATTATTTACAATTTTTGGGTCTGCCATTAAAAAACCTGAAACATCTGTCCAGTTTTCATAAAGATCAGCATAAGCTCCTCTTGCTATAATTGCACCGGTTATATCTGATCCACCTCTAGAAAATGTTTTTATATTTCCATTGGGTAGGCTTCCATAAAAACCTGGTATTACAGCCTTTTCAGTCCTTGAAAGTCTTTCATGAATTACCCCTTGAGTTTTTTCTGTGTCCAAATTACCAGATCTATTAAAATATATTAATTCAGTAGCATCTATGAATTCGTAGTCTAAATATGCTGAAAGTATAAGACCATTTAAAAATTCCCCTCTGCTAGCTGTATAATCTGAAGAAGCACCAGAAGCAATCTTTTCTTTTATTGCTATAAGATAAGTTTCAATATCTAACTTTTGGATTATCTCCAGATCTTTTGCCAAATCCATATATCTATTTGAAATAACCTTGTAAACATCGTCAAAGGGAATGCCTTGCTCCGCATGACCATGACATAAATATAGAAGATCCGTAATTTTATAGTCTGTACCAAATCTCTTTCCTGGAGCAGATGGGACTATATATTTTCTTCTTTTATCGGATTGAATAATTTTTTTAACCTTTCCAAATTGTGTGCTATCAGCTAAAGAGCTACCACCAAATTTAGAAACTATTATATTGTTCACGCTATCCCTTCTTCCAATATATATCCCTTATAGTGCTTCAATAAATTCTTTTACTCTTTTCATTGCCTCGATAATGTTTTCCATGGAATTTGAATAAGTTACTCTAATGAAGCCTTCACCACAATTACCAAAGGCATTTCCTTGCACAACTAATACCTTTGTTTCTCTGAGTAGCCTTTGTGAAAAATCTTCAGAGGAAAGTCCAGTACTCTTTATTGAGGGGAAAACATAAAAGGCACCAAGAGGCTCAAAGCAAGGTAGACCAATCTTATTAAAGCCGTCCACCATAACTCTTCTTCTTCTGTTATATTCCGTTTTCATTATTGTAACATTATTCTCGTTGCTTTTTAATGCTTCAATAGCTGCATATTGAGCTACTGTTGGAGCACACATTATAGAATATTGATGGATCTTTTTCATTGCTTCTATAAATTCACAATTACCACATACATAGCCAACTCTCCAACCGGTCATGGCAAAGGATTTAGAAAAGCCATTAATGACTATGGTCTTATCCTTCATTTCTTTAAAGCTTGCTATTGAGGTATGATGTCCTTCATAAGTAAGTTCGGAGTATATTTCGTCAGAAATTACCAGAATATCCTTATCTTTAAGTACATTTACGATGGGCTCTAGATCTTCTTTAGTCATTACTGCGCCAGTAGGATTGTTTGGAAAGGAGAGAATCAAAACTTTAGTTCTATCTGTTATAGCAGATAAAAGATCCTTAGCCATTAATTTGAAATTATTTTCTGATTTAAGGTCAATAGTCACTGGGGTGGCACCTGTAATAGTTATTAGAGGCTTGTAGCATACAAAGGAAGGCTCTGGTATTATGACTTCATCCCCCACTTCTACAAAGGATCTAAGTGAAACATCGATAGCTTCACTAGCCCCTACGGTAACTATTATTTCACTATCAGGATCATACTTTAATCCATAACGCTTTTTTTGATATTCGGAAATAAGATATCTAAGTTCCTTGAATCCAGGATTAGGCGAATAATGGGTATGACCTTTTTCTAAAGAATAGACACCTGATTCTATAATATCCCAGGGAGTGGCGAAGTCCGGCTCGCCAATTCCAAGGGATATTACATCTTTCATTTCATTTATTATATCAAAATTCTTTCTTATAGCCGACGGAGGAATCGCTTTAACTCTATCTAGGAGGAAATCAGATAATTTCATAATATTATAGCCTCCCTATCATCAACTATTCTATTTTCAAATATAGTACCTTCATCCTTGTATTTTTTCAAAATGAAATGGGTAGCAGTACTTTGGACAGATTCCAGAGTGGATAACTTCTCAGCCACAAATAAAGCTACTTCCTTTAGAGTTTTACCTTCAATAACAACGGTTAAATCAAAGCCTCCTGACATAAGGTAACACGAGGTTACCTCCGGATAAAGATATATTCTTTCTGCTATTTTATCAAAGCCTTCACCTCTTTGAGGAGTCACCTTTACTTCTATTAAAGCTGTAACTGAATCCTTATTTGTTTTTTCCCAGTTAATGAGAGTTTTGTAGCCTAAAATAACCTTGTGTTTTTCATAATCCTTTATGGACGCGGACACATATGTTTCCTCTTTATTAAGCATAACCCCAATTTGTGCTGGAGTAAGCTTGTTATTTCTTTCTAGGAGCTCCAAAATATCATTATCAGTTTTCAATGGTTTTACACTTCCTTTTAATATATTAGCAATGTATAAATAAACATAATTATAGCATAATTGTTAAGATTGCTTAAATAAATTTTAATTAATTAACTTTTTTAATCATATAGCAATTTAAGGTAGTTAGTCAAGGTATGAATAATTCACTTATAGTAGCATAATTATTTTATTTTTGGAGATTTCTATTATATACATATAAATATATAGTAAAAATAGAGGTGGATAGGATGACATTTCTTTTAGCTTTTTTAGTTGGTGGTACTATTTGTGTTGTTGGTCAATTGATGATGGATGTATTAAAACTTACACCAGCACATACCACTGTAACGCTAGTTGTATTAGGGACAATATTAGGTGGATTAGGTTGGTATGATATATTTATTAAATTTGCTGGAGCCGGAGCTTCCATACCAATAAGTAGTTTTGGTAATTCCTTAGTAAAAGGAGCACTTCAGGAAGCACATAGAGATGGAATTATTGGAGTAGTAACAGGTATATTTGAAATCACCAGCGCAGGTATGTCTTCAGCCATAATTTTTGGATTTATGGCCGCTTTGATTTTTAAACCAAAGGGATGATTTTATATCATTACCAGCTAATTAGTATTAATTAATTAAATAACAATATCATAATAAGCACCCAAAGAGTAAATTCTGCATATTTTTAATTATGGGAAGTTTACTTGGAGGGATGTTTATGATATTAGATGACTATTATAATTATATATATAAAATGGATTTTAATGAATTAAATAATAGATTTAAATATTTAGGTGCAGGAAGTAGTAGAGCAGTTTATGAGATAAGCACAGATTGCGTGGGAAAATTTTCTTTTAATAAAGGGGGAGATTCCCAATGCTCCTTAGAAAATCACATTTTTAATAACTGTAGGGCATATTTTAGGGAATACTTATGTCCTATTATCTGGTATAAAAAAGGTATGGTTATTATGAAAAAAGCAGAACCCTTAGGAAATATAGATTATAATATGGATTTAAATCTTGAAAGAATTGGAAGAGGTGAAAATGTAAGAAGGGATATGAGAGCTTTAGCTAGAAAATATGATTTATTATACGGTGATTTGTTAGCCCCATCTTCCTGGGGTTTTATAAGGGAAAAGTTATATCTAATAGATTATGGTTGTAAAGATTAATTATTAAAAATTGATAAAACTTACTGTTAAAATAAATAATTCTTATATGATATGCTATAATTAAGGTATTATATTTTGATTGAGGTGATATTATGGAAAAGTCATTTGAAAAAAGTCAAACTAATTTTATAGGCAGAACACTTTTGACTATGTCTACTGGGTTGCTTGTTACTTTTATTGTATCTATGCTTATAAGTAATACAAAAATGGTACTTAATCCTTATATTATGATTGTATCTTTTATTGCAGAGATTGGGATAGTTTTTTATTTGAGTTCTAGAATAGCTAAGATGTCCCCTGGAGTTGCAAGGATGTGGTTTTATACTTATGCAGCGCTTAATGGGGTCACCTTTAGCTTGATATTTCTAAGCTATGCTGCAGGAACTATAGGGTTAGTATTCTTATTAAGTTCAGCCATGTTCTTTTGTAGTGCTATGGTGGGGATGACCACTAAAGTTGATATGTCAGCTTTTGGTAGATTCTTTATGATGGCTGTAATTGGACTTATGCTTCTAATGTTGGCTCAGGTATTATTTGGATTGTCAGGAATGGATATGTTGATTAGCTTGGTAGGTATTGGGGTATTTAGTGGATTAACAGCCTATGATATGCAAAAAATAAAAAATATCCATCGAGATTGTTATAATCTCTCTCCTGAAGAAACTGGAAGATATACTATTATATCAGCATTAAGACTATATTTAGATTTTATAAATATATTTTTGTTCACCCTTAGGATGTTTAGAGGTAGATAGTAAAAAAAGAAGGTAGGAAGCAAAGCTTCCTACCTTCTTTTTTAATAAATTATAGTTTGGAATAGTAATTGCCAACAAGCTTTTGAAGGGTTCTTATTAGAGCATCCTTAGAGGTCTTCCAAGGTTCAGTTTGATACCTGTAATCATATTTATTAATAAACCACAAAAGTTCTTCATGCATCCTATCAATATTATCCCCTTGCAGCTGCGTTGTAACTGCCATAAATTTATCCTTTTTATCTTCATTTTTAACCATGTCCTCAATATAAAATATTAGCATGTCATAATGTTTTAGACAAAAGCCCTTGCAAGTAAAATATTTGGTTCTAAATTTATCTTCCTTAAGCCAAAGCTTAATCATAGTTTTTGTATAGTTATCCATATCAATGATAAGCTTCTTGCATAGCAAGCAACTACTTGTAGAATCCTTGACTTTTAAAGATGCTTTTTTCTTAAAGGGAAAAGAACTTTTTGGTCTTAAGCTTGGGGTCGGATTCTTTAATCTTTCAGATCTTTGAATTAATATTCTATCAGTTATTATTGCCAACCCTAATTTATCAGGATATCTATAAAGTTTTTCAAAATGTTCCTTGCAAAAAAAGTAATCATCCACCAATTCGGGAGCTAATCTAACATCCATAACCATCTCAGTAAATAATGCATCTATGAATTGATCCTCTGCTTTTTTTTCTACAACGCAAAGGGGACATTCACAGTCTTCGTTAAAGGCATCCCATAAGGGAATATCATATATCTTTTCGCTCATAATGAAACCTCCTATTTAATTAAAGAGTTTATAAATTGTTGTGCAGTTCTCCCAGAGCGACCATTGTGCCATAGCTCCCATTTTAATGCATCTTCCACAAGCGTTGATTCTTCCATTGGTAATTCTATATTTTTTGCTATACCCTTTACAATATTTATATATTCCTCTTTATTTGGAGAAGTAAAGGTTAGGGTTATACCAAATCTATCTGATAAGGATAGCTTTTCTTGAACACTTTCCCTAGGGTTAGTTTCAGTATTATCTGAAAAATGTGCACTTTCTTTAACTAAATGACGTCTGTTAGAGGTAGCATATATAAGTACATTTTCTGATTTTGCCTCTAAGGACCCTTCCATGGATGATTTAAGGTATTTATAATCTGTTTCAAATTCTTCAAAGGATAAATCGTCAATAAATATTATAAATCTAAAATTTCTTTCTGATAATTGTTTAATTAATTTTGAAAAGTATCTTAAATCATATTTGGATATTTCTATAAATTTTAACCTAGATTCTCTATAATTATTTATTAGTGCTTTTATAGTAGAGGACTTACCAGTGCCTTTGTCTCCATATAAAAGAACGTTATTACCCCTTTTACCTTTAAGAAAAGCATCAGTATTCTCCATTATAATATCTTTTTGATATTTATAACCTATAAGATCTTCCATTTTTACTTTATCTAATTTAGCAATAGGGATAAAACCTTGTTGATTATCCCAATTAAAGGCATTGTATCTCGATAGTTCACCACTACCCCGCTTAGTATAATATTCTACTAATTGAGTCACTACATATGAGGGAGTACTTTCAGCAGAAAAATATTTAATTACATTATCTCGCTCTCGTTGAAATCCATTATAGGATCTCTCCCTTGAACTATTGTAATTTGTAATTAAATCTATGTATTCCTGTGATATATAGTCCGAAAAAACATTGAAATCAATATTAAACAATGTTTTAAGTATCTGAATATCTAGGGTAGCTGCAGCAAGAAGACTATCAACTGGAGGAAAACTTTTTATTTCACAATGTAAACTAAAGGAATTTTCAGCAAGAATTATTTTATCAGCTAAGAAATTATTCCATAGATTCCCACTATATTCATTCCGTTCTCCTTTTTCTATCAATATAAAAATAATTTCGTGAAGTTTAATATTCATTTTTTCTTCAGAATATTTTCCATGGGTTAGTTTGTTAAATAAACTTAATACATAATCTTTATTCAAATTTTTGTATACAATAAGTTTATTTGTATGAGTATCTACAATTAATTTGTTTTTCATATAACACCTCAGTTTAATTATACTCTATAAATTAATTTTGTTAAATACAATGAAATATTGTTGCATTTTGATGCGATTAGACTATAATAATAGTGTAAGTAAATAATATTGTTAGGTGAGGCTCCTATATGGATATATGCTACTACCCGGAAACATCGAGAGATGCCAATGGGTGAACAGGCATTACCGAATTAAGGTTCTACTTAATGTAGCTGGACGTTTGTCCAAAGCTGTATAGTGCTAAAACTCAACGAAAATGTTGATTTTTAGGAGCCTAGTGGGCTCTTTTTTGCTTTCTCAAATATTATTTTTTATTAAAAAATACTTAGACCAGGTGGTGAGACTATGGAAGGTGGCCCGCGGTGGGAGAAGTCAATATTAATATTAAGTCAGAGGGACATTTTTCATTATAATTTGACCCTCTGATAAAAAGGAGGGTTTATTATGGAAATGAATAGTTTTTATTTCAGTAGAATACTTGACAATAAAATTTATGATTCTGAAAAAAACATCATAGGAAGACTTAAGGATCTCGGTATTATGAATGAATTAAGAAATCCCAAGGTTGTGGTTGTAAAGGCTAAAACCAGTGAAGGTATAAAATATCTTGGGTGGGAAAGCTTTGTAGTGAATAAAATTAATGGTCAATATGAGCTAACTTGTAAGGAAATCAAGGAAAAAAATGCTGATAATGTAATGTTTCTTAGAAAGCATGTTTTAGATCAGCAGATAGTTGACGTTAATGGAAGAAAGGTTGTAAGAGTTAATGATATAAGACTTGCTCTGCTTAGCAATGGTATAAGCGTAATTGCTGTGGATATTGGTATAGATGGGCTTTTAAGAAGAATTGGTATAGCTAAGGTATTAAAGCATCTTAAAATAAAGACTCCAAGTAAGCTTATGCTTTGGAACAATGTAGAAACCATCTTTCCTTCTAATGAAAACATAAAATTATCTAAAACCTATGACAAACTGAAGATATTACATCCAGCAGATCTAGCTGATATCATAGAAGATTTTGATGGAAAATCTGCAATTGAAATATTTAATAGCTTGGATAATGCAAAAGCAGCAGATGTTCTAGAACAGATGGAAGATGATGCTCAGGTTAGCCTTATTCAAAGACTTTCTCCTGATAAAGCTGCAGATATTCTTGAGGAGATGCCTGCGGATGAGGTTGCAGACATATTAGATGGCCTTAGCGATGTTAAAGCTGAAGAACTTCTTAGAAATATGGAAAAAGAAGCCTCAGATGAAGTTCGAGAGCTTATGGAATATGAAGATAATCAGGTTGGAAGTCTTATGAATACTGATTATGTATATTTTATTGATGATCTTACAGTAGAAAAATGTATTCTTTCTTTAAGACAAACAAAGCCTGAGGAAGATCAGATGTATAACATATATGTTGTAGATAATAAAAATAAATTAGAGGGTACCATCACACTAAGAGATTTAATAGTTTCTGAATCGGACAAAAGCTTAAAAAGTATAATGAATAAGGAATATATATGCATGAAGGACACTGATAAACTGGAGGATCTAATAAAAAACATATCAAAATATAATCTAGTTGCAATCCCTGTAGTAGACGAGGAAAAGGAATTAGTTGGGAATGTAATAATAAATGATATTATATATGAACTTCTAAAAAATAAAAGAAGAATTGGTTAACCATTATTATACTCCTTAAATGATGTTAAAATAATTTAAAAGGCCTGTATGGCCTTTTTTTTATTAATAATGCTGATAATAATACTTCTTTATGGTATATTGATAACGAAGTAATTTTGGATTTATTTGGAGGTTATGCATGAGTACTGCTATTTTTTATATTGTTATTCTTTTATTAGCGATTTTTATTGTTATAGCTATAATCAAGAAGGCTTTTAAACTATTCATTTTTATTATTGTGGTCATATTATGTTTTGTACTTTACGATGTTTTTGTAAGAGGTGTATCACCAATTGACGAATTTAATGGCATTAAGACAGATGGAAGTTATGTAAGTTCTCTTGCAGATTATACTGTAAAAATCAAGGATGATGTGAATACAACTAAGAAGTTACTAACAGAAAGTAAAATAGATGCTACAGTAATTCTCAAAGTAAATCAGGAAAATGCCCTACTTCATAGTTACATTAAAGATATTTCTGATATTAAGCATACGAAACGGATGGATTCTATTGATAAACAATATTTTAACTATCTTAAAACTATTACTGATGCCTCTGATGGAGTTAAGAAAGTTGCAAGTGAAAGCGGCAATATAGCTGATATCCAGAATAAATTAAAGGGTTTAAATAACAGTCTTACAAGTCTTACTAATTTGAATTTAAATAAAGGGTAAAACAGAACTGAGTTGACAGTCTAAAAATTAAGTACTAAAATAAATTATCATAATTTGGAGGTAGTTTTATAATGAACGAGAAAGGAAATATTTCAATACATTCAGAAAATATCTTTCCAATAATTAAAAAATGGCTTTATTCTGATAAAGATATTTTTGTAAGAGAAGTTATAAGTAATGGTTGTGATGCCATAAGTAAGTTAAAGAGGTTGGTGTCTTTAGGCGAAGCAAGTATAGAGGAAAATGAAACCTTTAGAGTTGATGTAGTAGTAAACAAGGAAAATAAAACAATTATGTTTACCGATAATGGTTTAGGCATGACGGCAGATGAAGTTAAAAAATACATAAATCAGGTTGCTTTTTCTGGAGCTGAAGATTTTATAAATAAGTATAAGGATAAAGCTGGTGAAGAAAATCAAATTATAGGTCATTTTGGATTAGGTTTTTACTCAGTATTTATGGTAGCAGAAAAGGTTACAATTGATACTTTGTCTTTCACAGAAAATAGTGAGGCTGTAAAATGGATTTGTGCTGGTGGTGTAGATTACGAAATTGAAACATCCGAAAAAACCACTAGGGGTACCACCGTAACCTTGTTTCTTAACGATGATGAATTAGAACTACTAGATGAGCATAAGTTGAAGGAAATAATTAAAAAGCACTGTTCCTTTTTACCTTATGAAATATATCTTAAAGATGAGGGGAAAGAAACAAAGGAAGAAAAAGGAGAAAAAGAAGAAAAGGAAGAACCACTTAATGATACAAATCCATTGTGGCTAAAGGATCCTAAGGATTGCACTGATGAGGAATATAAAGATTTTTATAAAAAAGTATTTTTGGACTATAATGAACCTTTATTTTGGATTCACCTTAAAGTAGACTATCCCTTTGACTTAAAAGGAATACTTTATTTTCCTAAGCTTAAGCATGAACTTGATGCTAGTGAAGGTCAGATAAAGCTTTATAATAATCAGGTCTTTGTAGCCGATAATATAAAAGAAATAATTCCTGAGTTCTTATTACTTTTAAAAGGTGTTATTGATTGTTCAGATTTGCCTTTAAATGTTTCTAGAAGCTTTTTGCAAAGGGATTCAAATGTTGAAAAAATCTCAAGACATATCACTAAAAAAGTTGCTGATAAGTTGAATGATTTATTTAAAAAGGATAGAGCCCAGTATTGTAATTTTTGGGAAGATATAAATCCTTTTATAAAATATGGTTGCATTAGAGAAGAAAAATTTTATGATGGAGTTAAAGATATAATAATATTTAAGACTACATCAGATGAATATAAGACCTTAAAGGAATATTTAAATACAGAAGAAAAAGGTGAGAAGAAGGTGTTTTATGTAAGTGATGTAAAGCAGCAGGCTCAATATATTAAGATGTTTAAGGAACAGGGTATGGAGGCTTTAATACTAAATACATCAATAGATAATCATTTTATTAGCTTCCTAGAGATGAAAGAAAATACAATTAAATTTAATAGAATTGACTCAGATATATCTAATACCTTAAAACAAGAAGATAGTATCGACGAACCTAACACTGAATTTTTGGAAAAACTAATAAATGTTTTCAAAAGCACATTAAACAAACCTAATTTAACGATAAAGGGAGAATCCCTTAAAAGTTCTGATATACCAGGCATTATGCTTTTATCTGAGCAATCTAGACGAATGCAGGAAATGAACAAAATGTTTGGCGGAATGAACATGGGAGATATGTTTAAAAAAGAAGAAACTCTTATGCTAAACTTAAACAATAATTTAGTAAAGGATTTAGTTAATATAAGCGAAGATGAAAGCAAGAAGGAAGAAAGTAAACTTCTTTGCGAACAAGTTTATGATTTAGCTAGAATGAGTCAAGAGCAGCTAGATGGAGATTCTATGGCAGAATTTATAGCTAGAAGTAACTTGATATTAAATAAATTAGCAGGAATTTAACAATATACGATTAAAAAACTGGGAGGTAATTACTTCCCAGTTTTTTATTTCATTTTATTTAAATATCAGAACTTTTTTCATCAATTTTTCTTCGAATTATTTCCTCTAAAAAGGTTTTAATAAGTGCCATAACTGGAACAGCCAAGAACATTCCCACAACCCCATAAAGACTTCCTCCTGCCATTATAGCCAATATAATCCAAAGAGGACTTAGCCCTATTTTATCTCCAATAATCATAGGGGCTAAAAGCCAACCATCTAAGGTGGAAAGCACTAATACTATTACTGTAAGCTGGAAGGCCATTATTGGGCTGAAGAAAAAGGTTATAATAAAAGCTGGTACAAGTCCAATAAAATTTCCGAAGTAAGGTATTAGATTTGTAATGCCAATGACAATGCTTATTAATAATGCATAATGAATACCAAGTATTGTAGTAGCTGTAAAGCATAAGACTCCAATAATAAAAGAATCAATAGATTTACCTATAAAATATTGCTTGAAGATTAAATTAGCAGTTTTACCAAAGTGAATTATTTGGTTGCAGGTTTTAGTACTTAAAAAGGCATATAGAAAATGTTTAATAGCTAAAATACATTTTTCTTTTTCTAGTAAAAGATATATAGATATAATAATTCCTGTGGATATTCTAATCATAAGATTAGTAATATTTATAAGTTGTCCTACTACAATATTTATACTTTTTGATAAGATTGAACTAAGCTGAGATACATAACTATTTAATTGGGTGATGTTACTTGTATTTATACCTAAGCTAGCTATAAATTTATTTTTCATTAAGGTTGAATCAATGTAGCTTTGTGTGTTTGTAATTATATTAGGCATATTTAAGTTTGTTATAAGATCCATTATACTTCTAATCATAGTAGGTAAAACAAGTAAGATAATCAATATAAGTAAAAATATAAAAAGAAGATATACTACAAGCAAACTAAATATCCTTTTAAATTTAAGTTTTTCTTCCAAATAAACCATAAAGGGATTTAGAAAATAAGCTATACAAAAGCCCCAGATTGGATATGCCAATATGGAAAGCACCTTATCTAATATAGGCTTTAACACATCTATATTATTTATAATCTTATAAAATAATAAGGATAAGATTATAATAGGGAGCATATTAAAGTAGGGTATTTTTTTATATTGGAACATGGCAACACTTCCTAAAAACTAATAATATAATTATAGCATAAAGAAAATAAATACAAAACTATTTTTCCTCTTTATGTCTTAAGAAGGCTGCATTTAGCTCACCACCAAGGAGTATTATGTTTGAACATAAAAAAAGCCAGGTCATTAATAACATAACTCCTCCAAGGCTTCCATATATTTTAGAAAAGCTAGCAAAACTATTTACGTAAAAAGAAAAACCTGTAGAAAAAATAATCCAAAAGAAGGTAGAAAATAATGCCCCAGGAAGAATATTTTTGTAGGTAAGTTTTTTTGAAGGTATAAATTTATATATAAAAGCAAATATAAAAAATAAAAGTAGCAAACCTATTATATTTCTAGAAAAATTTAATAAGAGACTAATAGCAGGAGAAAGAAGAAACTTTAAAGTAACAATATGATTTAATACTTCACCAAAAACTAACAGACACATTACTGAAAAAATCATAAATATTATAATAATTGTAAAAAGTAAATTCATTAATTGCAATTTTATAAAAGATCTACTTTCTTTAACATTATAAGCTTTATTTAATCCTTTTATTAAACCATTTAAACCATTAGATGCTGACCATACCGCGATTACCATGGCAAAAGAAAAAAGACCTATTTTCTTTGCTTTTAATATTTCAGTTATTGTTCTATCTGTAAGCTCCAATAACTCTTGTGGTAAAATTCCAATAAGTAAATTAAGTATTGCTCCTTTTTCAATGTTGCTATAACCTAATAAGGCAATAAACCCAATCAGGCAAGGAAAAAATGATAAAAGTAATCCATAGGCCAGTTGTGAACTTTCTGAATTTATATCATTATTGTTATAAATTCCTATAATTTTTAATATAGCATTTTTTGTTTTTTTCATTCATTCACCTCTTGATAACATAAATATTAGTATAAATTTTTCTAAAAATATGTTAAAATAATATAAAGGTTTGCGTTAATTAAAGTTTTAGGAGGCGTTTAATCATGAAAAGGAAAAAAGAACTATATGACGAAATTAAATTGGTAGAAAAAGAAATAAAATTTTTATCTAAGTTTGTTCAAGAGGAGGAATATCTTCCCACAGAAGATGAACTTCATAGCTGGGTTATAAAAATGGATGTATGTATTAAAAAATTAGAAGAAGTAAAAGAACAAGTGGTGGATTTTTACAGAAATTAATCCTATTCCTATTAGTATTACTACTTAATTTTTTTTTATACTTTTCTTATTTATATCAATAATGTAGCAAACTGAATATTCAGTATGCTTTTTTAGCTTTACTTATTATTAACAATATGTATAATATAGTGTAGGATAAAGAGATATTTAAATATACGAAAGTAGGTTAAGTATATGAAAATACTTATACTTGGAGATGTAGAATCACCATACCTGTGGGAACATTATGGTTATGAAAAATATAAAGATGTAGAATTGATTATTTCTTGCGGAGATTTAAAGGCCGAATACTTGTCGTATATAGTTTCCGTTCTTAAGGCACCCCTTTTTTATGTGCCCGGAAATCATGACAAAAAATATGCCATATCCCCTCCAGAGGGATGCGATAATATAGATGGAAAGTTTGTTATATATAAAAACTTAAGAATCATTGGGTTAGGTGGAAGTTATAGATATAATTGTGGTATATATCAATATACTGAACGGGAAATGAAAAAAAGAATTTTAAAGCTTTTCCCAAAACTATTGTGGCATAGAGGTTTTGATATTTTAGTAACGCATGCGCCTGCCTCAGGTTTAAATGAAGGAATGGATTTATGCCATAAAGGATTTAAAGCTTTTATAAAATTAATGGATTTATTCAAGCCTAAATTTCTATTTCATGGCCATCAACATTTAAATTATGGAAAAATTAAAAGAATAACTGAATATGGACCAACTACAGTAATCAATAGTTATGAATTTTATGTAGTAGAAGTTTGAAAAATAAAAAGACAAACCCAATAGTTTGCCTTTTTATTTTATAGATTTAAATTGCACTAAATTTGAGTCAACAGAATCAATAAACCAATCCATTGATAATATCTGCTCATGGGAAGCTACTTCTTCACTTTCAATTCTCAAGTTACCACTATCATCATAGATGGGTCCTGTAAAGGGATTAAACAAATTATTAACAATCATTCTTTTCATTAATTTAACTAGTTTTTGGGTTTCTTCCGGTACATGCTCTTCAGAATAAAATATATCAACAACTCCTGAATCTATTCCCCACCAGAAATTAATTAGCTTTTGATTAGAGCTAAAAAGATCCATAACAGTTTTAAAAGTACCACTTAATATATTTTTTAATATTTTTTCGTAAAATATACCCCATTGCCAAATCGGTGTAGCTAAGTATCTATCTGGCTGTTTCTTGCTCATATCAACTGAACATAACATAGAATAAACACCATATTCCGTTGAAACTGGATGAGGAATTGACAAAGTTCTATTGCAAATCATATCACATCCATAGCTTATCAAGAGATTTCCAGCATCTTTAAATTTCACACGACTATTCCATTCCTCAGTCCAGGCCACCTTAATTTCAGAATAGGGATTCACCATTTTTGCGCCTAGTGCAAAGGCATTTATTGAACTTATTACCTCAGGTGTTGGTTTAGTAGCTGCATATCCTATAATATTTGTTTTAGTCATAGCTCCAGCTATAACACCTGTTAGGAATCTAGGTTCATAGGTTCGCCCATAATAATTAGCTACATGAGTGAATGGATGGGATTCAGAACAATTGAAAAATTTTATTTGAGGAAATTCTAAAGCACACTTTAATGTTGCATTCATATAAATAGGGCTAGTGGTAAAAATTATATCATTTCCTTCTTCTGCTAAATGCTTTATATAATAATAAGCAGAATCATTTTCAGGAATATTTTCAACATAGCTAGTGGTGAGCTGATCCCCAAGAACTTTATTTAAATATAATCTTCCTAATTCATGGGCGTAGGTCCAGCCTGAGGTTTCAATAGACCTAGAATATACAAAGGCTAGCTTGAGCTTTTTTCTTGGAGCAACAAAATTAGTAATAGCAGTTATTACCTTCTTTTGAGTTATCGCCTCAGGAGATGTTTGTATGCTTAAACTTGAATCGCTGGACATAAGCTCCAGTTCTTTTATTAATTCTTTAAGTGTAGTAGTTATTTCTTTTTCATCAAAGCTTTCAGGAATACCGTATATTTTTGCAAATTCCATGAAGGCATCACCCGTAGTCATATTTAGTTTATCACCACCTAAGCTATGATAAAGAGCCCTAAAGGGATTATAAATATACACTTCAAAATACCTGTATAAGGAATCTAAATTAGATTTTTTAGGATTATACTTCATTAACATGTCTAGTAATAGTTCATAACTTTTTTCTTTAGTAAGCCAAATAGAATATATTCCGGTTTCTTTATTGAATTTAAGAAACTCATAATACAACTTTATATTTTCATTATTTTCATCTTTTTTTGGAATAAGTCTTATTACATTTGCAGTTATAGCATAAGCATTAAAATATTTTAGCACACTTACTCTTTTATTTCCTTCAATAACATAAAACCAATTCAGATATTCGTAAACCTTAATGGGATCACGAATGCCTTCGGTTAAATGAGATTGACAAAGACTTGACCATTTTCTTTCAAATTCAGTATTAGCATTTAATAAGGGCATAAAGTTTTTAGAAAAACATAAGCTTCTAAGATGGGTATATGTACCTATAATTTTCTTTAAGGGCACTTCTACAAGCCCTAAATTTATTTCAGTAACAATATCTGCATTATTAACTAAACCTTCTAAAGAGGGGACATACCCCAACTCTCCACTAGAAACTAATTTATTGTATTCTTTTAGAGCGTTCTTTTTTGCTTCTAAGTAGTAGTCTTGGTCAATTAGCTCGTTCATTACACACCTCATTAACCTTTCATAATCGATTTAATTATAACATATATACTTTAATTATATGAATTATAATTTGAGTAAAGAAATCTTTATTGGTGATTGATAATGAAAAGGGAGTAATATATACTGGTATCTGGATAAATTATAATTAGTATTTATAGGAGGAGCCTATGAAAAATGAATCTATAATAAACAGATTATATTTTAGTGACAGAGAACTTACAAAAACAGAGTTTGAAAAAAGTAGGAATAGATTTATTTTTGAAGGTGCAGTAGCCACAGGACTATTTGGATTGACTACGGGGGCTTTTTTAGCTGGTTTTGCAAAATATATGGGTGCTACAGACCAGTTTAATGGTTTGATTGCGGCGATACCAGCTTTTGCAGGTATAGTTCAGATGGTATCACCAATTTTATTTGAAAAATTAAGCCATAGAAAAGTAATTATTGCAATATGCTGTTTAATATTTAGGTCTTTATTAAGTTTTATGGTTTTAATACCTTTAATATTTAGTAGCACAAGCATAAGGCTTATAAGCCTAGCAGTGGTAAATATAATTGCTTATACTATTGCATCTTTTATTTCACCAGCTGCATCAAATTGGATGGCTGATTTGACTCCCGAACATATTAGAGGTAGATATTTTGCAACAAAAGATATGTATGCTCTTGTTTTCATGACAATCATTACATTAATCTGTGGTAAAATCCTGGACTATTTTAAGTTTATTAATAATGAATATACAGGATTCTTGATAATTGGTCTTATATCCTTAATATTAGCTATATTGAATTTTATATTTATTAGTTCGGTTAAAGAACCACCACCTCATAAAAGCACCTTTAAAATAAGTTTAAGAAAAGCTATAATTGAACCAATAAAAAATCATCAATTTAAAAAGATTATAGTACTGTCAGCTTTATGGAATTTAGGTCTTAATTTTGCGGGCCCATTTTTTTCAGTATATATGGTTGCGAATTTGAAGCTTGATTACACTTACATAATGGTGGTTGGAGTTATTGCAACAAGCGTAAGAGTGTTATCTGTTAGATTCTGGGGAAGACTTGCAGATAGAAAGTCATGGTTTTTACCTACTAAGATATCCATAGCTTTAGTGGGCTTAGCACATTTCTCTTGGTTTTTTGTTAATATTAATACCATGTATATTTTGATACCATTAATTAATATTTTGGTGGGCTTTGCCTGGGCTGGAGTGAATATATGTATATTTAATATACAATTTATCTTTGCACCTAAGGATGGAAGGACAATGTATTTAGGTTCAAGTGCTGCTATTGGAGGCTTAGTTGGGTTTATAAGCTCAATTTTAGGTTCAGTAATATTAAGTTTAATTGGTCCAAGGATTTTTAATTTAATTGGGTTTAATGTCAGCAATATGCAGATAATTTTTGCTTGTTCAGGAATTGCGCTTGGCCTATGTGCACTATATATACATATATTTATTAAGAAAAATCAGATTGAAAAAAGTTTAACAAAAGGTGAGCTGATATGATAAATCTGCATGGACATAACAGAGGTTTAGGAACAAGTTTTCACGAGCTCAGAGGTGACTGTGAAAAATGTTTCGGATTGTGCTGTATTGCATTGTACTTTTCTGCATCAGAAGGGTTCCCAATCGACAAGGATGCTGGTAAGCCTTGTATAAATCTACAATTTGACTTTAACTGTTCTGTTCACAAAAATTTAAGAAAGCAGGGCCTTAAAGGTTGTACTGCTTATGACTGCTTTGGTGCAGGGCAAAAGGTGGCTCAAGTTACCTACGGTGGGCATGACTGGAGACAAATACCAGAATCCGCAAAACAGATGTTTGAGGTGTTTTTGATTATGAGGCAACTGCATGAAATGCTATGGTATCTAACACAAGCACTCACATTAGAACCAGCGTGTCCTATTAAAGCTGAACTCAGTTTAATGCTCAACGAGACGCAGTGTATAACTCGTCTCAGTACTGATTCTCTTATAGGACTAGATGTGACAACACACCAAGACAAGGTTAACGAGCTACTTCTATATACCAGTGAACTTGTACGAACTAAAGTCTGTGGTGGTGAGAAGACTCCTTCAAGTGGAAAGGGTGCCAGCAATCGAGGACCAGATCTTATTGGCGTAGACCTGAGAAGAAAGAATCTCAGAGGTGCAAACTTGAGAGGAGCATGCCTTATTGCAGCAGATCTTAGAGGAATAGATTTGAGCGGAACTGACCTAATTGGGGCTGATTTGAGAGATGCTGACCTCAGAGGAACTAATCTCATAGATTGTATCTTTCTTACCCAAGCCCAGATTAATACAGCCAGGGGGGATGACCTTACAAAGTTACCGATTTCACTAGTTCACCCAACTTATTGGTTAAAATGATTAACTATACAAACAAAACATATATTTATTCGAACATTCTAATTAAGAGAAAGGATAGGTATGTAAATATTATGATGCCATTTTATTTCTTTATAGTTGATGAACCTGATGGTAATAAAATCGAAGTTACTGGTAATTAGTGTTCGGAAGAATGAGCATTGTCCACATATAAAGTAATTCATAATCTTCGTAAAACTCGAATTAAAGAAAGAAACATGGCTCCACTATCAGTACAAATTACACTAATTTTCAAATAAACCATGTTATCACACTTTAAAGGCTATTTTACTTAATACATTATAAAACCAAATACAAAGTCGCAAAAATTACGGACAACTTGGTATGTCTCTAAAACTCAGGCGTATAGCTCAAAGTAAGTGGATTCCAGTTTATTTGTCTAATCTTAATATTTCTAATTTGAATATGGCTACAATAAGCTTCAAAACCTACTTTTACATTTTTTTCTGAATCAATTGGATCTGGATCAGTGACTTCTAGAGCTAACTTACTATCGATAAATACAAAGCAGTGCCCATCAATACTTCCACCCATAATATGGTATGTCTTTCCTGGTTCGAAGTTAAATAATTGAGTAGCGACGTTAAGCTTATAGTCTGGAGATTTTTCAAACCCAACTTTACCTTCCCACCAACCTTGTAATCCAACTACATAAGCCGTAGCTCTCTCATTCTTCTCCTTATTCCAGCTTCCGTTCCACATAAAGTTTATATCGTGAGTGGAAGGCAATACTGTCCTAGCTTCAAATTCTACCATAACATTACCTGGAAAATTCTCTTTTGATACTATCATAGATGGATAATTATTGGGATTTTTTCCTGCTATCCATCCTTCTTCTACCCACCAATTTCCATTATATATATTCCAATCTCTTTGAAAATTTTCTTCTGTAGGTATCTCTTCATATAAGATTGGTGAATTTTCTAGGTCAATTTCTTTTTTCATTAAATGTAGCATTTTATCTTCTCCTTAAATTATATTAATTCATAAAGATTATATATAAGTTTTTCGGAACCTTCCCAGCCAAGGCAACCATCTGTAATAGATTTTCCATATTCATTATCTGAAGGTTTTTGATTGCCATCTTTTAAGTAGCTTTCTATCATAATTCCTTTAATCATTTTTTTAAGAGTTTCTGAATATTGTCTGCTTTGCAGGATTTCTAAAGCTATTCTAGGTTGCTCAGAATATTTTTTCAATGAATTGGCATGGCTAGCATCGATAACCAAGGAAGGGTTTGAAAATCCTCTTTCTTTAAATCCTTCTGCCAAATTAATTAAATCCTCATAATGATAATTCGGGTGATTTCTTCCTGCATCATCAACAGAACCACGAAGTACAGCATGGGCAAGGGGGTTACCGGTGGTATTTACTTCCCAACCATTATACATAAAGGTATGGGACATTTGAGCAGCATGGATAGAGTTTAGTAAAACTGAAATATCTCCGCCGGTTGGGTTTTTCATTCCAGCAGCAACTTCCATTCCACTAACTACAAGCCTATGTTGCTGATTTTCTACAGATCTGGCTCCTACAGCAACATAACTTAAAAGGTCTGATAAATAAGGATAATTTTCAGGATAAAGCATTTCATCAGCAGAAAATAAGTGAGATTCTCTTATAGCTCTTATATGCATTCTTCTTATTGCCTTAATACCATCTAACATATTTGAATCTTTGTTTGGATCTGGCTGATGGAGCATGCCTTTATAACCTTCACCATTTGTTCTTGGTTTATTGGTATATATTCTAGGAATAATTAATATTTTATCTTTTATTCTTTCCTGAATTGCTGCTAGTTTTACAATGTATTCACACACAGCGTTTTCATCATCCGCTGAGCAAGGACCGATTATTAAAATAAACTTATTGGATTTGCCAGTAAATACTTCCTTTATTTCCACATCTCTTAATTTTTTTAAGTTAATAATATCTGAACCAGCTGGTATTAAATCTGCTATCTCATCAGCAGAGGGTATTTGGCGTATTTTTGAATAGCTCATATTTTTACTCCTCCTTATTATGTATATATTTTCTCATTATACTTACATTGTTCCAGTTTTTCTATATTTTTTTAAAATTTTTGGATTAAAAATTGTATTTGGTGTAAAATAGTCCTATAATAAGAAAAAATGGAGGTAAAATATGGAATTGGTTAAAGGTGGTAATTATTGTGGATTTTCATTAATACAAGAGGATAAACTTTTAGAAATAAATTCGGATGGCTACTTATTTTCTCACATAAAAACAGGTGCCAGGCTTTATTATATAAGTAATAAGGATGATAATAAGGTTTTCTCTATAAGCTTTAAAACCCCTCCTAAGGACAATACAGGAGTAGCTCATATTCTAGAACATTCTGTTTTATGTGGCTCAAGAAAGTTTAAAAGTAAAGAACCTTTCGTAGAGTTGGCAAAAGGATCCTTAAATACATTTCTAAATGCAATGACTTTTCCAGATAAAACTATGTATCCTGTGGCTAGTAAAAATAGTAAGGATTTATATAATTTAATGGATGTTTATTTAGATGCGGTATTTCATCCTAACATCTATGATATTCCAGAAATAATGCTTCAGGAAGGCTGGCATTACGAGTTTAATGATAAAGAAGAGTTAAGCTTTAGTGGAGTTGTTTTTAATGAAATGAAGGGTGCATATTCTTCACCTGAGGGTATTTTACTTAGGAAGGTTAAGGGGGCCCTGTTTCCTGATAATTCCTATGGCGTCGAATCAGGAGGAGATCCTGATTATATAACGGATCTTACTATGGAAAATTTCTTGAGTTTTCATAAAGAATACTATCATCCATCCAACTCTTATATATATTTATATGGAGACATAGATATAAAGGAAGCTTTAAGCTTTATTGATGGTTATTTAAGTAATTTTGAATTGCAAAATGTTAATTCAGAAATAAAACCACAAAGACCCTTTAGTTATATAAAAGAGTTTATTTTTGATTATCCTATTTCAAACAATGAAGTGGAAGAGGAAAAGACATATTTAAGCTTGAACTATGCTTTAGAGGAAGATTTAGATGGAGAAAAATGCTTAGCTATGGAAATTTTAGAGCATATGCTCCTTGAAACCTCAGCGGCACCATTGAAAAAAACTCTATTAGATGCGAAAATAGGCAAGGATGTATTTGGTAGCTTTAATGATGGTTTACTACAACCAATTTTTAATATTGTAGTTAAAAATTCAGATTTAAACAAAGTAGAAGACTTTAAAAAAGTCACCTTGGAAACTTTGAAGAAATTAGTTAAAAATGGTATTGATAAAAAAACTATAGAAGCTTCCATAAATATTAAGGAATTTGAATTAAGGGAAGAAGATTTTAGAAGCTATCCTAAGGGATTAATGTATAATATTAAAATTATGAGTAGTTGGCTTTACGGCGGACAGCCAAAATCTTTTCTTAGTTTTGAAAAACCTTTAAAAAATATTAAAAAAGCGCTAACTACTAATTATTTTGAGAATTTCATAAAATCCCAATTGCTAGATAATAAACATGCTGTTATGGTAGCAATAAAACCAATTAAAGGTTTATCGGAAATAAAAACTCAAGAGGAAAAAAGCAAACTTGAATTATTCAAATCTATTCTTAGCATAGATCAAATCGATGATATAAAAAAACAAACAGCGAAATTGAAGGAAAGGCAATCTACTGAGGATACTGCTAGTGATTTAGAAACCTTGCCTTTATTAGAATTAAAGGATATAAATAGGGATATTGAAAAACTTCCAATTCAGGTAGAAATGGAAGGGAAAATTAAAATACTTAAACATGAGTTATTCACAAATGGTATTTTTTATTTTAATTTATATTTTGATTCTTCAGTTTTAAAGGAGGAAGAATTATCATATATTTCTTTACTGCTTAGCTTACTTGGTAAGGTAAAGACTGAGAAATACACATATGAAGAACTATCAAATGAAATAAACACTTATACCGGAGGAATCGATTTTTATTCAAGAGGGTTTACCACAAATGGAAGTGAAGAATTTTTTCTTCCTAAGGTATTAGTTAAGGGTAAGGTAGTAGAGGCAAAACTTGAAAAATTGATAGAAATCATGAATCAAATTATGAATTTATCTAAGTTTGATGACAAAAACAGAATAAAGGAGATAGTTCAAGAGATAAGATCCGGTCTTGAAATGACCATATCACAAAGTGGTCATATGGTTGCACTTAATAGATTAAATTCTTATTTTTCCCCTTTAGGTAAATTCGAAGAAACTACAAAGGGCATAAGTTATTACAATACAATTTTAGATTTAGATATGAATTTTGACAGAGATTTTGAAAAGGTAAAAAATATTTTAATAGCCATTGCTAAAAAACTTTTCAATAAAAATAATTTGATAATATCTATAACTGGAGAAGGATACGATTATAAAGATTTAATGGATAAATCCTCCTTGTTATTTAATAATCTAAACGAAGAAGTCTTAAAAAGTTATAGCTCAATCTTTAAGGAAGAAGCTTTAAATGAAGCATTTATGACATCATCTAAAGTTCAATATGTTGCTAAAGGCTATAATTATAAAAAGCTAGGTTATAAGTATTCCGGGAGTTTAAGAGTTTTAAAAACTATATGTAGCTATGATTATCTTTGGAATAATATAAGGGTTTTAGGTGGAGCTTATGGTTGCGTAGCTTCGTTCCAAAGAAATGGCAATGTGTTATTTGCTTCCTATAGGGATCCCAATATAGAGGAAACAATAAATACATATATGGGATTATATAAATTTATTAAGGAGCTAAACCTAGACTCAAGACAGATACGGAAGTATATTATTGGAACAATAAGCGAAATGGATACACCTTTGACAGCTTCTATGAAAGGCGAAGAGGCTACTGCAAGATATATAAGTAAAGTATCTCATGAAGAGCTTCTAAAGGAAAGGGAAGAAATATTAAATACTTCGCTGGAAGATATAAGAGGATTAAAGGATATGATAGGAGCTTGCATGGATAAGAATTTTATATGTGTTTTAGGAAATGAAGAAAAAATTAATTTAAATAAGGAATTGTTCAAGAGTACTATAAATGTGTTTAAATAATAAAATTTAGAATAAAAAGTACAATAAGTTTGAGTGCAAAATTACTATAATTTATGCACTCTTTCTATTTGGATTAAGTCAATTATTCATATCAAAATATAAACTAAATATAGGATGGTGAATATAAAAATGGAAGTAAGACCGAAATTAAAAATCTCTTATTCAATGTCTCACGATGGGGTTAAATCCCTCGCCTTAAGGCGAAACCTTTAGGAAGCCATAATAAAAGATGCAAGTATCACCAAACTTAGGGCAGTCTAAGAAAGAGGTGAT
>Ga0209125_1000868_pt1 | contig 33704 bp, 30 predicted proteins | sample BarGraIncub1131A_FD_184503 | JGI IMG/M metagenome (GOLD analysis project Ga0209125, IMG submission 184503) | Arctic peat soil microbial communities from Barrow, Alaska - Barrow Graham LP Incubations 11-31A (SPAdes) (version 2) | ecosystem: Environmental > Terrestrial > Soil > Wetlands > Peat... | reverse complement strand
TTAGCTGTTTTAAATAACTTACTTCTTCCACCGTAATAGCCTTTTGCAAGTTTTAATACTTTCTTATGGTTTTTACGAGAGTTAACTGCTCGCTTAATTCTAGCCATTTAATATACCTCCTAATCACCATTCAATTATAAGTATGGTAACAATTTCTTCATTGATTTTATTTGAGTTGTTGAAACATATGCAGTTTTTCTAAGATTTCTTTTTCTTTTGGGACTCTTTTTTGTTAATATATGACTTGTAAAAGCTTTCGCTCTTTTCAATTTACCTGTACCTGTTTTCTTAAATCTTTTTGCTGCGCCTCTATGTGTTTTCATCTTAGGCATAATAAAATTCCTCCTTTCGGTTATGCTTTTTTGGGAGCTAAAATCATTATCATATTTCTTCCCTCTTGTCTTGCTGGTTTTTCAACAACATAAACATCACCGAGTTTCTCCACAAAAGATTTTAATATTTTGTGTCCTACTTTAGAGTTTTCAATTTCTCTTCCTCTAAATCTTACAGTTATCTTTACCTTATCTTCATCTAACAAGAATTTTTTAGCATTGCTAGCCTTAATTTCAATGTCATGGTCTTGTATCGTTGCACTTAATCGTATTTCTTTAAGAGTAACAACTTTTTGTTTCTTTTTCGTTTCCTTTTCTTTCTTTTGATTTTCGTAAATAAATTTACCAATATCCATTATTCTACATACTGGTGGTTTCGCAGTAGGGGACATCATAACTAAATCTAAGTCTTTTTCTTCTGCAAGCTTTAAAGCATCCTTTGTATTCAAGATACCTAATGCAGAACCATCAGCTCCGATAACTCTTATTTCTACATTTCTTATTTCCTCATTCATAATGAAATTTTTGTTTTTACTAATAGTTTTCACCTCCTAGGTGTTTTAAGATAATGTTCTAACATTTATTTAAACAATTAAAAGGACGGCAAAATGCCGTCCTTAATAGTAACAAATTTAAATTACTAATTAACCTAACTAGCATTGCTGTAAGGTGAGAAACGGCTGTTTCTTCTTGTGTAAGATATTTATATTAAATTATATTTTTATTTTCGTTCACAACAACATAAACTATACTACATTATTATTTAATTGTCAATTATTATTGACTGATTGTTGATATTATTATTTAATTGTCAATTCCTATTTGTTTTACTCATATATTGTTCTCTTGCCATTATATCATAATTGCTTTATACCAATATTCCTTTTTTTATCTTTCCACATTCAGCGCACCTATCACAGAAATGAACTCTATCTACAAATACTTTTCTTATTGTTTCAATTAATTCTTTGTTTTTACAATGCTCAACGCAATGTATAATTATTTTTTTAGGTGCACTGGTTATCATAGTACTAATTATAAGTTCTTCTTGACTTTCTTTTGAATTAAATTTAATATCTGTTAACTCCGTTATCATATTTTCTACTAAATCATTTCCATTTTCATCCCTTAAATAGTAATCCCCATTTTTCCCAATAAAAATATTGACTTCATCTATCTTACTTTCCTGAATTTCAACAAAGTATTTTAGCAATTTTATAAATTCATTATATTCTTTTTCTACCATATACCCTTCTACAACTTTATCAACTATACACTCTAAATCCATATTTAACTCTTTTGTCCTAAATGTTAAGAATCCACTTATATTAATTTCATCATTTTCTTCTATACATCTAGTTATTTTATCAATAATTTGATTTCTTCTATTTATACAATATACCATATTAGGACCAGATATTGTCCCCTCGCTGAGCAAGGCTTCTTGTATTTTAGGCTTTACTTGTTTTATCTCATCATTTCGAAGGAAGAAATAAGTATCCGCTAAAAAATTATTAATTTCATTTTTACAAAATTCAATTGTTACTATTTTATACAATATATTTGCGACATTGAAATTAAATGTTTTGATACTACTATCGCTCAAATTGTCATCACTACAAAAGAACTTTATGAAGTGACTATCCTCTATTATACACTCTGATATCCCTAAAGTTGCTTTTTCATCTTTAAAACACTTTTTCATGTCATTAATTTCATCAATAATGTATTCCATACTCCTATTATATACAACAGTTAATAAAAGCATTTTGCACACTCCCTTCTCATTAGGATAGTATGTGTGTAATATTAATGTATATGCAAGATAGATTAAACAATTATCGACATATTGCAATTTTTAATAGTTTTGTGTTATAAGAGAAACATAATAAAGATGGGAGCATTAAAATGAAAAATGTTATTGTTGATTTCAGAATTCAAAATGAAGAAAAAGAATATTTAATTTCTAAAGGGTATAATCTGCTTATTTGTCCGCCTAGCAACCTTTTATACGAAGCAGTGCAAGGTCACCCTGATATGCTTATGCATATTTCCGATAAAAATATTGTTGTTCACAAAAGCATGAATAATGAATTTATGCAAAAATTAATCTCACAAAATTACAAAGTTTATAAATCAAATTCAACTTTAAAAATGAAATATCCTTACAATATATGCCTCAACTCACTAAGTATCGGCAATCTTTTTGTTCACTCAATTAATTTTACTGATACTAAACTTTTATACCTTTCAAAAAATAAAAAATTAATAAATGTAAATCAAGGTTATACAAAATGTTCTACTTGCATAGTAAATGACCATGCTATTATTACTAGTGATGTCTCTATTGCAAAGGCATTAAGCATTGAAAAAATAGATGTTTTATTAATTCCACCGGGCGATATTCTCCTTCCTGGACTTAACTATGGTTTTATTGGTGGTGCAAGCGGCCTCATTGAAGAAAATGTCTTAGCTTTCTATGGACACCTAGATCATTATCTGTATGGCACGGAAGTATTAAAATTTCTAAACAAACACATGGTAGAACCAGTGTTTCTGCGAGCTGGGAAATTAATTGATAGAGGTAGTATTTTTAGAATCTAGAAAAACAGAAAAATAATGGAAAAATAATGGGACGGTTAACAATTATTCAACTTATTTTTTTGTACAAGTTCTTTATAGAAATACGTACCTTTAATAAATAAATTCATATTTAAGTTACTTATTTTCACTATACTCTATATTGTATTTTAATAAATATTATATTTTACCACGCTTGTCCAATTATATTTAATACTAATAAACATATATCATTCTCAATCTTTTTCATTTAACAAAATGTACCGATTTAGATATATAACGGTTTAACAGGTTATTTTAAATACTTCAAATGACTATGTTTATATTAACTTTCAAATTAATGTTAAAACTTATACAAATCAAGGTTTTTAAGCATGCGATTTAATAAAATCACAAAAAATATTTTCATGTTTTGAGTCTGTTCCAATTAATTCTATACCAATAGTGCTCAACTTCGATATTCTAGCTTGTGTAATATTTCCAAATGCATCTGATATATCACTAGATTTAAAATTACAGAGGCTCCTCATTAGAACAACTGTTATTGCTTTAGCTTGCACAAACTTTCTGCTGTATTTGGTGTAAACATAATTTGTTGATATGTTCATCTTTGATGCTATATATTCTATTATACTTCCTGGTTCGAAGTTACGTACAAGTATTTTTCTTTGACTTTTGTACTCTGTTGTTTCGTCTTCAAATTCAATTTCTTGCTTTAATTTTTCTTCATTACACTTAAAAACAAGATTATAATAATTTCTCCTTGAACCTTTAATTGTATTACCAAAAAAACTCATTATAAACCCATAATCAACCAAATTAAAGTAATCACGTCTTTTCCCTAAGAATATCGCTAGGCTAGAAAAAGCATATTTTTCAGGACAATTTTTATATTTAACCATGGCTGTAGGATTATTGTGCATATATAAAGATAATATCTTCATATATCTTTCATTACCAACTATTTTGCTTTTAAATCTATCTTTAAAAAGATGTCCTTCTCTTTTATATTTTCTATTAAAGTACATTGCATAAGAAAAATTTATCCCATGCATCACTATTGATATATCGGATCCATTAGCATCAATCATTAAGTGTGAATGAGTATCCATAAGACAGTACCCATACAATTTAAAATTATAAAGGACCTTATACTTCTTTATTAGTGATAAATATTTTTTCTTATCTTCATCATCCTTAAATAAGCTTACCTCACTAATACTTTTGCACATAATATGAAATATGGAGTCGTCTGCAAAAAGTTGTTAACCGTCCCCCAGTCTTCACTTCATCAAAAAATAAAAAAACACCATAAATTTATGGTGTTTTTTATTTTGGAGGCGCCACCCGGATTTGAACCGGGGAATAAAGGTTTTGCAGACCTTGACCTTACCGCTTGGCTATAGCGCCATAGTTTGGAGCGGAAGACGAGATTCGAACTCGCGACGTCCACCTTGGCAAGGTGGCACTCTACCACTGAGCTACTTCCGCACCATTGGTGGCTAGACCAGGAATCGAACCAGGGACACGAGGATTTTCAGTCCTCTGCTCTACCGACTGAGCTATCCAGCCTTACTAGTTTGTTAAACTTACTAAATTTAAATGGCGACCCAGAAGGGACTCGGACCCTCGACCTCCGCCGTGACAGGGCGGCACTCTAACCAACTGAGCCACTGGGCCATATGTGGTGGGAACAACAGGGTTCGAACCTGTGACCCTCTGCTTGTAAGGCAGATGCTCTCCCAGCTGAGCTATGCTCCCACATGTCATTGTCAGACTAGTATAGTTTACATCATTTCATAAAACTTGTCAACAACTTTATATATTGACGTTTTTTTACTTTGCTGTTTACTTCCTCGCCATTGCTTACTTTACTATATTATAAGATTTTTTTATAACTGTCAACAGTAAATATCTATATTTTTTTAATATGACCCTATTTTAAAAATCCACTTCACTATACTAGATTTTTAACTATGCAATACTCACAGTATATTTACTATAGTACATATCTTATATTTTATGGGATATAAAAAAGATTATACTTATTCATAACTATAATCTTTTACTTCAAATCTTATTGTTATTTATGAATTCGCATCCTTCAATAATTTTCCAATATCTTCATGGCTAAACTCATAATTTTTGTTGCAAAAATGGCACTTAAGTTCCTCCATTTTACCATCGTTATATAATTCTTCTAAATCCTTTTTACCTATACTTATTAACGCTCTCTCTACTCGATCTCTACAGCAATCGCATTTATACATCGGCTTTATCTCGTCGTGTATTTTAAGTTCCATATCTTCAAAAATAAATTTTAAAATTTCTTCTATGTTCATTCCCTTTGTTATAAATTCAGTTATAGATGGAATTTCTTCTAATCTATATGTTATTATATCAGCTAAAAATTCATCTGCATCAGGCATCATTTGAATTATAAATCCTCCGGAAGCTTTTATGCTCATATCCGTGTCCACTAAAACTCCTAGACCCACAGCAGATGGTGTTTGCTCTGAAACAGTAAAATAATAAGCTAAATCATCTCCAATTTCTCCTGTGGAGATTGGTACTTGGCCTATATATGGCTCTTTTAGCCCCATATCTCTTATAATTCTCAAATAGCCATCCGTGCCCACAGCCCCACCTACATCAAGTTTTCCTTGCTTATTAGCTGGCAAATCTACATTGGGATTTCCTATATACCCTTTCACACTTGCATCGGTATGAGCAGTTACTACAATCCCCCTGGCTTCACCACCTCCGTCAATTTGAAGTGTCAAACTATCTTGCTCAGACTTTAACATGCTCCCCATAAGAGTACCCGCCGTTAGCATCCTACCGAAAGCTGCTGCAGCTGTAGGTGCGCACGAATGCATTCTGACACCCTCGTTTACCAAATCAGTTGTTATAGCCGCAACTATTCTGACCTGACCACCCTTTGCAGTAGCCCTAATCAATTTATCCATATACTTTCCTCCCTACAATATCTGATAGTAAAACGCTCTCAAAACTATTCTTGTTTTAACTTCCTTAGAACATAACATATTCGCTCCGTACTACAACTTACTATTTTATCTCCATAGTTATCCATTTTTTTAATTAATTCAAATCCAATTTCTTTTATAAGGCTTTCTACATATTCTTCTGTGTAGGCTCTTTCTGAGTGCAACTCATCAAATCTTCTATATACTTGTCCCTCTTTTACAAAAAAAGTTACATTCATTTCCACTATATCATTTTCCAAAAAATTATCCCAAATATATACTACATCGTCCGAATCGTAATTGTAAGTATTATTACCAAGAACATTAGTCAATTTATAATAAGAATTAATGTCAAAAATAAATAAACCGTTATCTTTTAATAAATCATAAGTACCCTGTAGATACTTTTTAAAATTCTCTTCTTCCAATATATAGTTACTAGAATCCAAGCAGCAGGTTATGAGATTGAATGTATTATTTAAATTTAGTTTACAAATATTCTGGCATACAAATTTTGCTTTTATAAGTGCATCTCTCATTTTATTTTCTGCTTGAGCTAACATATCACTTGATAAATCAACGGCCCATATATGTTTAAATTCACTTGCAATTTCTATAGTAAGATTTCCTGTACCACATGCTAAATCTAAATAATTTTCCATATCTAGATTATTTTCTTTGCAAATATATAATATGTTAGAAGCCCAGGTTTTATAATCAATATCAGAATTGATTAATTCATCATATATGTTAGCAAACTCTTTATAACAATCCATATTAACATTTCTCCTTTTACTTTTAAAACTATAATTGTATATAATATTCTAACCTATACACAAAATATTGTCCAAAGTAATTTACATCACATTTTCAGAAGTCTTTATTTTTAGGAAGATTAATTGTTTTTTTTCTTTTTGTCATTAATCCTCCAATTCTTCCCGTTTCTTCCGCGGTTAATCCACTCCACCCACAATCATCTATCTTATCAATTAATCCTAATTCTTCTGCTATTTCATATTTTAGGGCTTCTCTTAGCATTTCATTTTTAGTTAACTCCTTGTTTGTTTTTAATTTAGCTTTTATAACCTTTTTCAAAGGTGTTTTCCCCATGATATACCTCCCAATTCAAATTATAATAATATTTTATATTTTTTACAATTTAAAGTTTTTTATTCATGAGGATAAAAAAATATTTTTTTATCCTGCTCCAATTTTAAAAAAGTAATTAATAATCCATTTTTTTTAACTAAATAATGCTAATTATTAATTTTTTTTAAAAAAAGTATATATATTTTCACATATGGGTTATATAATGTACTATAATAAAAGAAATATTTAAGTGAGTATTTCTGTCTACTTAAAATTTTTATGAATTAAGATGACGAAATCCTTCACTAAAAGCGACCTGAATTAATAAATTATAGTATATAAAATAAATAGTTCTATTAGGAATACCATTTAATATTTTTTTTCTTAATATAACTACGAGGAGGTAATCATTTGAGTATTTTTAAAGGTTCTGGTGTTGCTATAGTAACTCCGTTTGATGAAAAAGGAGTAAATTTCAAAAAACTTGAAGAATTAATAGAATGGCATATCAAAAGCAAGACAGATGCTATTATAGTATGTGGTACTACGGGTGAAGCTTCTACAATGACTGAGCAAGAAAGAAAAGAGACTATTAAATTTGTAGTTGATGTAGTTAATAAGAGAATTCCAGTAATTGCTGGAACAGGAAGTAACGACACTGCATCCACAATAAGTATGAGTAAATGGGCAGAAAAAATAGGAGTAGACGGATTACTTGTAATTACGCCTTACTACAACAAAACTACTCAGAAAGGCATAGTTGAACATTTCAAGACTATTGCAAATAGCGTAACATCCCCAATAATAATATACAACGTTCCTTCAAGAACAGGTCTTAATATCAATCCAAGCACACTGCTAAAATTAAGCGTAATACCAAATATTGTTGCAATTAAAGAAGCGAGTGGCAATATAAGTCAAATAGTACAAATTAAAGCACTATGCGGTGATAACTTAGATATATATTCAGGTAATGACGACCAAGTTGTTCCTATACTTTCCTTAGGTTCAATGGGAGTAATATCTGTTCTTGCAAATATAATTCCTACAGACATGCATAATATGTGCGAATTATATTTTAGTGGCAAACATGAAGAGGCTCTAAAAATTCAACTAGGGTATCTACCTCTTAATAACGCGATATTCGTAGAAACTAATCCAATCCCTGTAAAAACTGCTATGAATCTTATGGGCATGAATGCAGGTCCTCTAAGACTTCCTTTATGTGATATGGATGAAAACAATTTACAATTCCTAAAAAAAGAATTAAAAGCGTACAATATACCCTTAAAGGAGGACATCTAATGATTAGAATGCTCCTAAATGGTTGCAACGGAAAAATGGGCAAAGTTATTTCTCAAATGGCTAAAGAATCTACTACAATTTCGATTGTTGCAGGTGTTGATAGGAATTCATCTGGTTTAAGCTATCCATGTTATTCAAGTATCCTAGAGTGTAAAATTGATATTGATGTAATTTTAGATTTTTCAAGACCTGATTCTCTAGATGACCTATGTAAGTATTCTAAAGAAAAAAATATACCTATTATATTCTGCACTACTGGTTATTCGCCAGAACAGTTGTATATTATTAATTCCCTTAGCAAGGAAATCCCAGTATTTCACTCTGCAAATATGTCTATAGGTATAAATATTGTTAATAATATACTTAAGGGCATAAGCAATATGCTTTACAAAGATTTTGATATTGAGATAATTGAAAAACACCACAATCAAAAGGTTGATGCCCCTAGTGGTACTGCTCTACTTCTAGCAAATACAATTAAGGATTCTATCGAAGACGAAACCGTTTTCATTAAAGGACGCGATGGTTTAAGTAAACGCCAACCGAATGAAATAGGAATTCATGCTATCCGTGGTGGAAACATTGTAGGTGATCATGAAGTTATATTCGCAGGAAAAGGCGAATGTATTGAAATTAAGCATACTGCAATATCAAGAGATGTTTTTGCAATCGGAGCGCTTAAAGCATGTGAATATATATACGGAAAAGATAAAGGTCTATATAGTATGGATGATGTAGTTAATATGTCAATTTAACCTTTAAGGTATTTAATTCTTAAATAAATTGAAATGTACCCTATAAAGTAGACAATTATAGCCTACCCTATTGGGTACATTTTATATTCCTTAAAATTTTCTAATGTTTTTTTAAAATTACTAAGATATATCTAATGTTTTAAGCCACTTTTCCATTCTGTCTAAACCCTCTTTTAACACTTCTAAGCTGTAGGAATATGAAATTCTTATGTAACCCTCCCCTCCTGTTCCAAAAGCCGAACCCGGAACAATAGCAACCTTAGCTTCATGTAACAGTCTAGTACAAAACTCTTCACTACTCATAGAGAATTTTTTTATAGATGGAAATATATAAAAAGCCCCCCTGGGAAGTGTTGTATCCATTCCCATTTCCCTTAATCTTATATATACATATTCCTTTCTCTTTTCGAACTCCGTTTTCATAATAGTTACATCACCCATGCTATATTTCAGTCCCTCGCACGCGCCCCATTGAGATATTGAAGTTGCACAAGAAACATTATATTGATGAACTTTCATTATGTTATCCGTAATATATTTGCTTGCACAAACATACCCTACTCTAAGTCCTGTCATTGAAAACATTTTAGAAAACCCACCCACTAAAATTACTCTATTCCTTATTTCATCAATCTGAGCTAAAGAATAGTATTTTTCATAGCATAATGAACTATACATCTCGTCACTTATTATGTAAATATCTTTTTCTTTTAGAATTTCAAAAAGTTTATCTCGCTCAAAACGTGATAATATTGCTCCAGTCGGGTTGGACGGATGTGACAGAACTAAAAGTTTAGGTTTTTCCTCATTAATAAGCTTATTTAAGCTATCAAAATTAATAGTAAAATCGCTATTAAGATTATAATTAACTATTTCTGCTCCAAAAATCTTAACACAACTCTCATAAGCTGGATACGTTGGTGTTGGAATAAGAACTTTGTCTCCTGCATTTAAAAATGCTGCAAATATACATAGAAGTGCCTCACTTCCACCTACAGTCACCGTTATTTCATCAACTAAATAGTTAATGTCCATACCCCGCAAGAGCTTAGAAATCTCATGTCGTAGTTCCATAATACCCGCATTAGCTGTATATTCAGTTTTATTAACATTAATAGCTTGAATCATAGCGTTCTTAATATTCTTAGGTACTGGAAAATCAGGTTGCCCAAGTGTTAATGAAACAGCCCCCTCAACCTTTGAAACTTTATTAAAAAACTTTCTAATTCCAGAAATTTCCACGTTGGTAACATTGCTAGAAAATAAATTATCCATAATCTCATCCTTTACAAGTGTTTTTACTTTCAAGTGTTTATACTTTTCAAGTCTTTTCATTATAAGTATTTTACTATATAATAGAATAAAAATCAGTATTTTGTAAACTATTCTGAGATAAAAATAATATTTTTGTTTATTTACTGTAGATTTTGTTATATTATTTACATTATACATAGTTTTATGTTAAAGTTATATTTTTAATTTCAACTATAAACCTAATAATAATAATAAATTTATTTTTTATGTTTTTAATAAAATGCGTTTATAGTGTAATTAGAATTAAATGTATAAAAACAAGAATTTGGCTTAATACTTATAATACGAGAGGAGCGTTACTATGATGAACTATGATTTAACAGACCCTTATGAAATTGCAAGGTACATAAAAGAAGCTAAAAAGGCAACTCCAATTAAACTGTATATTGATGGTGATTTATCAGAATGCCAGTTTGGAAATATAGAAAATTTCGGTAGTGGAGACTTTTATATGCTTTTTGGAGAAAGTGAAGATATTTCGGATTTTCTAATAAAGTATAAAAACAAAATTAGAAAATTTAAACTTGAGCAAGACAGACGAAATTCAGCCATTCCTCTAATAGATCTAAAAAATATTGATGCAAGAATTGAACCAGGTGCAATCATACGTGATAAGGTTACCATAGGTAAAAATGCGGTTATAATGATGGGTGCCGTAATTAATATAGGCGCCGAAATTGGCGATGAAACTATGATAGATATGAATGCTGTTGTTGGAGCCCGCGGAAAACTTGGTAAAAGAGTTCACTTAGGTGCAGGTGCCGTAGTCGCTGGAGTACTCGAACCACCAAGCAAAAGTCCTTGTGAAATTGGAGATAATGTATTAATTGGAGCAAATTGTGTAATTTTAGAAGGAGTAAAAATTGGTAATAACTCAATAGTTGCAGCAGGATCCGTAGTTGTAAATGATGTGCCTGAAAATGTTGTAGTTGCTGGAACCCCCGCAAAGATAATAAAAAATGTTGATAGTAAAACTAAAGAAAAAACTAAACTGCTTGATGATTTAAGGAAATAAAGTGTGAAAAGAGCATATATTACGTAAAATGCATTTTCCGTAATATATGCTCTTTCTTACGCTCTAATACAAATAATATATACTATATAGCGTCTAAAGCTTGAATATCTTGTTCTATTGGTGCATCTGCTTCTTCTATGTTTTCACCATCTTTATTGACTTTTTCCATCTTTGAAATAGACACTTCATATGCTACTTTTTTTATAACTTCATCATCTGATAATTTCTTTTGGTATTCTCTACTCTGTAGTCTTCCCCAAATTCTTATATTATCTCCTACTTCAAGACTTTTGCAAAATCTAGAATTTCGCCCCCAAGCAATTGTGGGTATATAATCGGATTTATTGTATAATCTGTTAACAGCTAAAAGCATGTCCGCAATCTCTCTCCCGAATGGTGTCGTTCTATATATCGGGCTTTTGCAGATATACCCATCTAAGAATATTTGATTTGGATTCTTGCTGCGTTCTTCACAAACATTAATATCCCTGGCAAATACTGTTAATATTAATCTATTAGCTCCTTCAACAAATTTATTATAAGATCTTAGTTGGCCTTCAACTATAAATTTATTCCCTATCTTGATATCCATACCTGCTATTAATCTTTCAGAAATTGTTATAGTTAAAACATCAGTAGTTTCGCTAAGTCTCCATACCTCAAAATCAAATACATAAAACCCTTCTCCATACATTTCATGGCTGAATTTTAATTCAGATACTGCCTTTCCTTCCAAGTAAATCTTGTTATTTAACATAACATTATCCATCATAATCCCTCTTTCCCTTAGTTTTTTTAATAAACTTTCCTTAGAATATAAGTATTCATTCTTCTATAGTAATATACCTAATATTTAGAGATTTTTTTCATTAATTTTTCCAAAATTGTTACTAATTTATATTACCATTATAATACAAATGCTTAGTAGATTTCAATACTTTTAATTATTATTTCTGTATTTGTTTTCCTGATTCATCTATATAATAATTGTTTTTGTATATAAGGTCTGATATAGTTACAAATTCGTAACCTTGATTTTTTAAAAATAGTAGAATTTTGTCCAAATTTTCAGGAGTATATTTCGCATTGTTGTGAAATAAAAGTATGGAGCCCGGCTTGGTGTTTTTAATTATTCTATTATACTCAATTTCTGCTCCTTGTTCTCTCCAATCGATACTGTCTACATCCCATTGAATACAATAATGATTTGTAGCAGCTACAGTTTCAATGACTAAATTATTATACTCTCCAGATGGACATCTAAAAAGCGTTGTTTCCTTACCTGTTAAAGACATTATTTTAGCATCTGTGGTATCTATTTCTTTAATCATTTTCTCTTTAGATATTGTAGTCATTATGGGATGCTTGTTAGAATGATTCCCTATTTCATGCCCTTTCTCGTGAATCGTCTTTAGCATATTAGGATACTGGTCTACCCATGCCCCCACTACGAAGAATGTTGCTTTGGCATTATACTTATCTAACACCTTTAATATGTCATCTGTTCTATCCTCTCCCCAACTTGCATCAAATGAAATCGCAACCTTTTTCTCTTTAGTGTCTACATTGTAAATTGGTAGTTTCCGTTGATTAATTAGGAATGTGCCCTTATTTTTCAAATTGTAACCACCAATAATTGCTGAAATCCCAATAAAAATCACACAAAACACTATTAATTTCTTTTTTATGTAACTCATACTTTCTTATATCCTCCTTACTTTGCTCTGCAACCTAGTACACTTATTAACTATTGCTTTATTGTACATTTATACTTTAAATTTATATTCCAAAAGTCAACATATATGTATAATTTCATTATAAATTCTATTTATTATAAATATTTATATAAAACATCGTAAATTAAAAGCACCGATTCATTTCGGTACTTTTTATGTTATAATGTTTATAGTTAATTTTACATAAAACAAACAGTTGATTATGGTTTTGTTTAAGCGAACTACAAGGAGGATGCGGTATGTTTGAAGATGCTTTAGACTTAGCTGAAAATAAGCTTCTTTTACTATATATATTTTATAAAATAAAACTCCCTATTTCTAATATCCAAATAACACAAATAATTTTAGAAAATAATTTTATAAATTATTTTACTCTACAACAATATATTACAGAATTAATTGCATCTGACCTGCTTAAACCTACTGAGCAGAAAGGCAAACATAGATTAGTTATTTCTCAAAAAGGTGACAATGTTTTATCCTTATTTGGAGGACGTATTTCCGATAGCAAAATGCAACTTATTGATAGTTACTTGAAATCTCATCTTGAAAATATAAAAAAAGAGTTAACGGTTAGTGCTGATTATACAATAGAAAACAATAATAATTATTTAGTTAATTTAACCGCTTCTGAGGACAGTTTTACACTTATAGATATTAAACTTAGTGTTACGTCAAACAAACAAGCACAAAATCTATGCACTAAATGGAGAAATAAACCTTCTGAGCTTTATGCTAAGATAATTAATATTCTAATAGATGACTAAGCGAGGTTGTACATTATTTTGTGTATTCTCTTTCTTTAAACAAAATAATTGTACTATTAATTTTTAAAAAGATACTAATAAAATAGATAAAAGTTGTTATGTCGTAATTACTTCTCAATATATTATTTCTATTTTTATAAGAAAGTCATTCCTGTAGGCTCACCGCCAATAGATATGGCTTTTTTATCTTTAGTAAGTTTATCAATTCTAAAAAGCAAATTATTATAATTATCACCTACATACAAATATTTTTCATCTTCAAGTAAACCTCTAGGCATACCTCCAACTTCAATTTTATCTAATTCCTTATAATTGTTTATATCTAATATACTTACTGTACCTTCTCCAAAGTTTGAAACATAACAATATCTTTCATTACAATACATGTCAACTGGTGAATTGCCAACAGGTATGTTGTATAATACGTTATAGTTTTTTAGTGATAAAATGCTAATACTCCCTTTGTTATCCATTCCAATATTACTCTCACAAACCAAAATATAATTTCCATCTGGTGTAATTACAGCTTTAGTAGGATATGACCCCACCCGCATGTTTTTAATAGCTCCTTTAGTAGCACAATCCACTATTGTAATACTGTCACTATTCATATTTGCAACTACAACAAGATTGTTTCTTTTACAAATATAAATACTATGTGGTGAATTGCCACAGGGAATTGATTCTACAATGCTTTTTTTCTCTAAATCAAAAACGATTATATCATCGGAATCCCCACAAATTACAAAAGCCTTATCATTATAAACCGATAGATCATTACAGTGCATACCGATAAAATAACTTTCTGTTTTAAAATTATTAATATTAACCATAGAAATACTGTTATCATAACTATTTGCAGTTACTAGGTTATTTTTATAAACATATATACCATGAGGACCAATTCTTTTAAGATTCTTTTTATCCAAATATATTTTTTCCTCTTCTACGAACAAATTTAAGTCAACCTTAGATATGCAATCCGATGAAGTACTACATACATACAAATTTCTCAGATTCCTCACCTCCTCATAACCATAATATGAAGATTCTAATAATCTGCTAACAATGTTTTCATTAAAATTAATTTCTTGAAATATTGATACCTAATAGTATATAATAATTATTGTGATTATTAAAATCAGACAAAATGGAGGAGTAAATTATGTATAGTTATCAGCCAAAAGGCGTTTGTGCTAAAAAAATAGATTTTGAAATTGTTGACAATAAAATAAAGTCGGTCAATTTTACAGGAGGATGCCAAGGAAATTTATCCGGAATTGGAGCCCTAGTAAAAGGAATGGATGTTGAAGAAACTATAAAAAAACTTAAGGGAATTAGATGTGGTGATAAAAGCACCTCTTGCCCTGACCAATTAGCTTTAGCACTTGAAGATTTAGTTATAAATGCTAAATCATCTAATATTAAAATAGACTAGCATTCTGACTTGTTATCTAATTATATATTTAAAAACCTGTGTCAAATTATAATGTAAATATGTAACCCAAAAGAAGCAAACTAGGCTTCCTTTAAGTTACATATTTACATTATAATTCATTAATTAATATCTCTTTATACAATTTTGGGTATGTTTCAAATCTATAAATAGACACTTTCCATTGACCGTTTTCTTTTAAAAGCCCTATATATCCTTTTGCAATATCTGTCCGTTCATTTTTCCCATCAGTAGAGATAAACTTCAATTTAGCTTCATAAGAATATCCTGCTTTATCTTCTTTAGCACTATATAAATTTTTTTCTAAAATAAAATCTGTTACTTGCAAAGTATAGTTACCCTTATCACAGACTTTTGCACTTAAAGTATTGAATCTATTTTCCACAAAACTTTCATAGCCTTCTTTCGTCATTAAATTCTGTATGTTTTTGTCAAAGGACTGAATAATTTTATTATATTTTTCTTGTTCTGATTTATTAGCTTTTTTTGTTCCTTCTGATCCAATTATATCTCTTACATCTCTACTTTCACCTGCTACAACCAATTTCTTATACTCAGAAACTTTTGCTACATCTACTGCATACACTTTTCTACCAAATTCTTCAGTAATTTTTTTAGAATTACTTTCGTCAGAACCTTTACATCCAACAAAAGCTAAAGTTATTAAAAATAGTAGCACAAACAAACTTATTTTTTTCATTATTATCCTCCTTAAATCATAATGAATATAAATAATAGTTACAATTATTTAACATACTTATATTTTTTTTATATTATTACTAACAGTGAATATTTCGTATTATTCTCCTCATATCTCCCACCATATATAAAGAACCTGATACTAATAGCAAATCTCCACCTTCGCAGTAACTCAAAGCCTTTTTATAAGCCTGCTGATAATCATCAATTGCCTCACAACTCGTAGTATATTTTTCTACTTGTACTTTTAATTCCACGGAAAGTTCTGCTCTATCGCTATGTGGAGTAACAGTAATAACTCTACTTACCTTTGGAACTATAGTTTTAATCATGTCTTCAACTTGTTTATCTGCGAGAATTCCTAAAATCAATATGATTTTATTATAGGTAAAATACATATCAATACTCTCAGTAAGTTTTTCAATGCCGTCAATATTATGCGCTCCATCTATAACAACCAAAGGCCTTTTATTCATTACCTCAAGCCTTGCTGGCCACTTTACCTTCCCAAGACCTATTATTACATCTTCACTATTAATCATCGTGCCTTGCCCTATAAGCTCCTCTATGGCATGTACCGCGACAGAACAGTTTAGCAATTGATATTTCCCTAAAAGTGATAAATCAATAATATAATTATGATTAATAGTTTGAACTTCCATTTTTTGCGTTATAACTACATTATTGCTTACGCACGCACCTTCTTCCATTAAAGTATCTGCGATGTTATGTAAATTTTCTTTACCTAAATATAATGCTGAATCTCGCGGAACTTTTATTAACTTACATTTTCTTTCTAAACATATTTCCTCAATTACTTTTTCACTTTGTTTTTGCTGTGGGAACATGACTACAGGGATTCCATTTTTAATAATCCCAGCCTTCTCAAAAGCAATCTCCTCCATAGTATCTCCTAGTATTAGAGTATGGTCCAAGCTAATAGATGTAATAATGCTTAAAATAGGAGTAATCACATTAGTTGAGTCAAGCCTTCCTCCAATCCCTACTTCAACTACAGCAAAATCTATATCATTTTTATAAAAATATAAGAATCCCGCGCAGGTAATTATTTCAAATTCTGTTGGGTTACTGTATCCAAGTTCCACTACCTTCTCTACAGCTTTTGAAACCAATGTTATAATATCACTTAAATCACCTTTAGATATATTCCTATTATTTATTTGCATTCTTTCTTCAAACTCCTCAATAAATGGGGAGATATATGAACCTACCTTGTATCCAGCCTCAACCAAAATTGTAGCCACCATAGCAGTTGTCGAACCTTTTCCATTTGTCCCTGCAATATGTATACATTTCAATTTTTTATGCGGATTCCCTAAAAATTCTAATATTTTCTCTGTTCTTTCAAGCCCAAGTTTGCTGCCAAACTTTGCTGTATTTTTTATATAAGCTATAGCCTCGTCGTAATTCATCCTTATCATTCCTTTCAATAACTAAACTAACAGATTGGGGACGGTTAAAAACTTTTTACTTTTTTAAATTCTATGCCACTAAATTATACCAACATACTAAATTATACCAACATAGGGACAGTTAACAACCTTTTATAAATAATTTCTTTAAATTATTTTAGGGACGTTTAACAACTATTGTCTTATTAGTTATTAACCGTCCCCTTTGATTTCATAAAAATACCCTATAGAATTAACTTTTTGAGTCTACTCTATAGGGTATAGTTCTAAATTTCTCCAAGTAAATTACTTAGCAGCAGTTACGTAAGCACCCTGGAACCAATGTTGTCCTAAAGCTGATGTACGAACTCCCTTAATATTTGGTTTTGTAACTATTGTATTTGTATATCCATAAATAGGAATTACAACATCGTCTTTCATAATAATGTCTTCCGCTTCATGGAGTATTGCCATTCTCTTAGTTGGATCTAATTCTTTTTTTGCAGCTGCAATTTTTGCATCATATACCTTATTGCTGTATCCTGAATTGTTATTTCCTGAACTAGTTGTAAGTAAATCAAGGAATGTCATTGGGTCTGTATAGTCGCCTAACCACCCGTCTCTTGCAAGAATATAGTTTTTATCATTTCTTGTTTGAATGAAAACTTTCCATTCTTGATTTTTAAGTTCTATATTTATTCCAAGATTTGTCTTCCACATATCTTGAACTGCAGCAGCTATATTTTGATGTCCTGCCAATGTGTTATAAAGAAAAGTAATTTTAGGGAACCCTTTTCCGCCTGGATAACCTGCTTCAGCTAGTAATTTTTTAGCTTGTGCGATGTCTCCCACTGCTGGATAATAAACTTTACTTGCAAAATCCTTACCATTTGGTTCTAAACTACCTTTTGGCACAAATGATGTTGCAGGAGTTTGCCCACCTTTACTAACATTTTCAACTATGTCTTTTCTGTTAATAGCAAGTGATAACGCTTTTCTTACTTTAGGGTTTTGTACAGCTTTCGCAGCCTCTGGATTTATCTTAATCGCGTTTGGTGTAAGATTAGCTATATAGTAGTAAGTTCCGTAGTTAGGACTTATTTTACAACTACCATCTGCAACAAGAGCAGGAATTTCTGATTGTGGTGGAGTTTGTATCATATCCATTTGTCCCGCTTTATATGCTGAAAGCGCTGCTGTTTCATCCTCTAACATTTTATAGTTAAGAGTTTCAAGTTTAATCGCTTTAGCATTCCAATATTTATCATTTTTTACAAATGTCAAAACATCTTTAGGTTTCCAAACTTTCATTTTAAATGCACCATTAGTAATATAAGTAGCAGGTTTAGTTGCCCAAGCAGTATCTTTATCTACTACATCTTTTCTAACTGGCATATATGTTTGGAAAGCTAGAAGTGATAAGAAGTAAGCAGTTGGGTTCTCAAGAGTAACTACAAGAGTTGAATCATTTGTAGCCTTAACTCCAACATCAGCTGCAGTTGCAGATTTTACACCTGGAGTTTTTTTGTCAGCTGCAAGTTCGCTTTCATTATATCCTTGTCCGTTCTTTAAATAGAACATTTGGTATGAATATACAGAAGCAGTAGCTGGCTTTAAAACTCTTTTCCATGCATATTCGAAATCACCAGCAACAACTGGTTTACCATCTGACCATAAAGCACCACTTCTAATGTGGAAAGTATAAGTCAAACCATCTTTTGACAATTTATACGAATCAGCCATACCTGAGATTGGTTTATCATTATTATCTAATGCCATTAAGCCTTCAAAAGCATTTCCGATAACGTCCCCACTGTCAATTGCTTGACTTAATGCTGGGTCGATAGTCTTAGGTTCTGCCCCTAAATTAAAAGTTATTACTTGTGGCACTTTTCCAGTAGAGTTTATTGCAGTTTTAGTTCCACAACCTGATAATAATGTTACACTTACAGCTACTGAAAGCAGAGCTGCACTAATCTTTGTTGATTTCTTCATTTTAATTATTCCCCCCTATTAAATATATATATATTCGATGCAATAGCATCGAACTATAATCAGTATAATATAACCCAAAAATAATCTTTATATGCCCTAGAATAAGTGACAAGCCACAAAGTGGTCTGCTCCTAAACTCTTAAGTTCCGGGTCTACCTCAGAACATATTTCCTTAGCATATTTACATCTACCCTTGAATCTACACCCCGGTGGTGGATCTATAGGTGATGGTATTTCTCCCTTAAGCATAATTCTCTTTCTTAATGCCGCTTGCTCAGGGTCTGGTATTGGAATAGCTGAAAGTAGTGCCTTAGTATATGGATGCATCGGGTGACTATATACTTCTTCGCTTTTTCCAATTTCAACCATCTTTCCTAAATACATAACTCCAATTCTATTTGATATATGCTTAACCATTGATAAATCATGAGCTATAAAAAGGTAAGTTAATCCCATATTTTCTTGAAGCTCTTCTAACATATTTATAATTTGCGCTTGTATTGAAACATCAAGTGCAGATATAGGTTCATCACATATTATAAACTCTGGCTGAACAGCTAGAGACCTAGCTATTCCAATTCTTTGTCTTTGACCACCAGAAAATTCATGTGGATATCTATTAGAATGTTCACTGCTTAATCCTACTGTCCTTAGCAGATCTTGAATTCTTATCATTCTATCCTTTCCTTTATAAACGCCATGAATGTCAATTGATTCACCAACTATATCACCAACAGTCATTCTTGAGTTTAACGAGGCATATGGATCTTGAAATATCATTTGAATTTTTTTTCTATAAGGAAGCATCTTCTTTTGACTTAAACTTGATAAATCTTGCCCGTCATATATTATTTGACCACCAGTGGGTTCATATAGCTTTATTATTGTTCTTCCACAAGTTGTTTTGCCACAGCCGGATTCTCCAACGAGTCCTAAAGTTTCCCCTCTATTAATTGTAAAAGAAATACCATCTACTGCTTTTACATAACTGTGAGTTGGATTAAATAATCCCTTTTTTACTGGGAAATACTTTTTTAAATCTTTTATTTCAACTAATACTTTATTGTCACTCATTATAAACTCCCCCTTCCAACAGGTGCCTTTATCTTAGGTGCATCAGGGTGATTTAAAAAGCAAGCTGCATTATGCTCAGGACTAATTTGGAATAATGGTGGTCTTTGCAGTTCACAAATTTTCATAGCATACTTACATCTCGCCGCAAACGCACATCCCACAGGAGGTTTTAACAAATCTGGTGGTTGACCCTCTATTGGTCTCAATTTTTCCCTCACAGTACTCTTGGCATTTGGAATACTGTTTAAAAGTCCCCAAGTATATGGGTGTCTCGGATTATAAAATAAATCCTTTGTAGAACCTGTTTCTGCAATTGTTCCACCATACATAACATTTATTCTGTCACAAACATCTGCAACCACTCCTAAATCATGTGTTATAAGAATAATTGAAGTGTTTAGTTTTTGTTTAATATCTTTCATAAGTTCAAGAATCTGTGCCTGTATTGTAACATCGAGCGCTGTTGTAGGCTCATCAGCTATTAACAGCTTGGGTTCACAGCATAATGCCATAGCAATCATTGCACGCTGCCTCATGCCGCCAGAAAATTCATGAGGGTATTGCTTCATTCTTTTTTCTGGACTCGGAATTCCAACTAAGGAAAGTAGTTTTACTGACCTATCAAAAGCCTCTCTCTTACTTAATCCCCTATGCTTAAGGAGGGGTTCCATTATTTGATTCCCTATTGTGAATACCGGATTTAGAGAAGTCATTGGATCTTGAAATATCATTCCAATTTCATTCCCACGTACCTTTTCCATTTCTTTCTCTGAGAGCTTTACAAGATCTCTTCCCTGAAATATCATTTCACCTTCTATTATTTTTCCCGTATCAGCAAGTAATCTCATAAGTGACATCATAGTAACGCTTTTCCCACTTCCAGATTCACCAACTATTCCAAGAGCCTCACCTTTATTTAAGTAAAAGGATACTCCTCCTACCGCTTTCACCTCTCCTACATGCGTAAAGAAAGATGTTTTTAAATTATTTATCTCAAGTAATCTTTCCATAATTTCCTCCTTAACTATTTTCTCATCTTTGGATCTAGAGCATCTCTTAAGCCATCGCCAAGGAAATTAAACGCAAGTATTGTAATACAAATTGCCATCGCCGGAAAAAATAACTGATATGGATAAAGTTGATATCCCTCTAATGCATCCGACGCAAGACTTCCCCATGATGCTTGAGGTGCAGAAATTCCAAGTCCTATAAAGCTAAGGAAAGCTTCTGTAAAAATAGCGCTGGGCACTGACATTGTCATTGTTACAATTATCGGTCCCATACTATTTGGAATGAGATGCTTTAATATTATTCTCATGCTAGAAGCACCCGAAACTCTTGCAGCAAGTACAAATTCCTGTTCCTTTAGTGACATAATCTGCGAACGAACTATTCTTGCCATAACTACCCAAAATGATATTGCCATCGCAATTATAATATTTAACATACCACCATCAGATGACGGATGATCTGGTTTATTAAGAATAACCATTAATAAAATAACATAAATCATGCTAGGAACTGACCAAATTACATCAACAACTCTCATCATTAAATTATCAACAATACCACCTGCATATCCAGAAATACTACCATATAAAATTCCAATAACAAGATTTAATATACTTGCGACATATGCGATCGTAAGTGATATTCTTGCCCCATATAATACCCTAACAAATTGATCGCGACCAAACTTATCAGTCCCAAACCAATGAGCCCAACTAGGATTCTGATTTGCAATCCTGAAATTTTGAGAATAATAATTATATTTTGATAACATTGGTCCAACTATAGCAAGTATAGTTATAAATATAACGAAGGCAAGTCCTCCCATTGCAAGCTTGTTTTGCTTTAATCTTCTCCAAGCATCCTGAAAATAAGTTTCACTTGGCCTAATTATTTCATCTGTTTTTTTCTTATCATCTGGTATTTTTTCAAATAATTCAGTATTTATTTCCATATTTATTCACCCCCTATTATTCTATTTTTATTCTTGGGTCAATTACTGCATAAAGTATATCAACAACGAAATTGGAAAGTACTAAGAAAGTAGCATCTAAAGTTACAAAACCTACTAACACAGTATAATCCCTGTTTGTTATACTTGTAATGAATTCTCTACCCATACCTGGAATACCAAATAAACCTTCAATTACAAAGCTACCTGTTAAAACAGCAGCCAGTAGTGGTCCAATATAAGTTACAATCGGAATTAAAGAGTTCCTTAAGGCATGTTTATATATAACTGTATTTTTAGAAAGCCCCTTAGCCCTAGCTACTCTAATATAATCTGTTCTTATAACATCAAGTAAAGCAGACCTTCCAAGTCTTGCAACAAAAGCCATCGAAGATGCGCCAAGAGCAATTGATGGAAGAACATAGTCCATAGGAGATTCAAGTCCTATAGCATGAAACATCTGCAGCTTTATAGCAAATACATAAATGAGCAATGTAGCAATTACAAAACTTGGCACAGTAATACCAATGGTCGATATAAACATACATAATTTATCCGGCCATTTCCCTTGATTGAGAGCTGCTATTACTCCTAAATATACTCCTATTAGCATGGCAAAACCCGTAGCAACAAAACCCAGTTTGGCCGAAACTGGAAGTGAATAACCTATAATTTCATTAACTGTTCTTCCTTCATATGTCATTGAAGGACCTAAATCCCCATGTGCAAGGTTTCCTAAATACATAGTGTATTGTTCGAATACAGGTTTATCCAAACCAAACTTTTTGTTCAAATTCTCTAAAACCTGTGGGTTTAACTTTTTTTCACTAGAAAATGGTCCACCGGGCATTAATCTCATTAAGAAAAAAGTGATTGTGAGAACGACGAAAACTGTAATCACAGTTGAAAATAATCTTTTAACAAAAAAACTTAACATCTTTTTACCCCTTCCATTCTTACTGTTTATATTTTTATCTTGACTACTATACAACTACTAATGTTGGATTTAAGATTATAATTGATTATCCAACTTTTCTACTTACCTTTATTATTCTCGATATATAGGTTGTCCTATTATTAGAATTATAATATTAAAGTTTTTCAGCATAAAATCGTATTCATGTCAAATAATTTAAATTATTTGACTTATTTCTAAAACCTCCCTTAAATATTTTATTTTGTAAAAATAAGCTAATTTATTATATCCTGTAAAAATGTGGTTATGATTATATTATCTATTGTAATTCTAGATATAAAGATATTGACAGTGTTCTTATCTGTTACAATTTATTCACCACATATTCATATATAAGTATAATTTCAAATTCTCAAAAGTCAATGTAATATTTTGAAAAATATGTCTATTTTCCTAATATAATTATAATATATTTGTAACTTACTTGAAAATTATTCATATTACATTTAATTTATCCATATGTCTTGTTATAGTTTAGCATAATTTGTATATTATTCAAAATATATCATTATCTTGCACTATCATTTCACCTATGAAATAATCCAATCATTTATTTTAATATTATATTATTTCAATTTCGCATTAAATCATCTCCTGGGTCGCTACAACAGCTTTGCAGAAGATGCATTAACAACTTCAGAAGGAGATTTACTTAACTCACAGATTTCATAGAAAATTGCCAAAAGTTATCTTGCTATTATAATAAAATTATTTTAAAAACAAAAAATTATAGAACAAACTTTATTAAAGTCTGTTCTATAATTTTTTATTTACCTTTTAGTATAAAACTATTTTAAATTTTCTATACTTTGAACTACCACCTTATACATTTCTTTATATTTTTCACCTTTAGCTCTTTCCTCATCAACTACAGAGGCCGGGGCCTTATCTGTGAATTTTTCATTGCAAAGTTTCTTCTCTACTCTATCTATTTCTTTTTTTAATTTATCTTTTTCTTTATTTAATCTTTCTAATTCTTTTTCTAAATCTACTAGCTCATGTAATGGCATATATATCTCGGCGCCAATAGTAACTACTGTAACTACATTTTCTGGTGCTTCCGCTTTAGATGCTAAAAATTTTACTTCACTGGCCGATGCAAGTTTTTGAAAATATACCATGCCTTCTTCAAATGCTTGTTTTGCCTGCGTCGCATATATAAATACCTTAGCTTTTCTTGAAGGTGCTACATTCATACCTGTTCTAGCGTTTCTAACATCTTTTATTGCCTCTATAATATAGTTCATTTTTTCTTCCGCTTTTTCATCATTAATCACTTCTTCATACTCTGGCCATTTAGATATCGTTATAGATTCATATTCATTATCTAAATGAGTGTAAATTTCCTCTGTTATAAATGGCATAACAGGATGAAGTAATTTAAGCCCAGTTTTCAGTACTTTGTTTAATACATTTAACGCAACACCTTTAGCTTCACAATCATCGAAGTATAATACGGGTTTAACAAGTTCAATATACCAATCACAAAATTCTGTCCACATAAAGTCATGAGTTTTTTGAAGCGCTATCCCTATTTCATATTTCTCAATATTTTCTGTAACTTCTTTTGTCACAGTATTCATTCTTGATAATATCCATTTATCTGCTACAGTATAATTTTTACTATCTTTATATTTCTCCATTAGTTCCTTATTAAAGTTCATCATAACAAACCTAGATGCATTCCAAACTTTATTAGCAAAGTTTCTAGCCGCTTCAACTCTTGACTCATAGAATCTTATATCACTGCCTGGTGAATTTCCTGTTGCGAGTGAAAATCTTAGCGCATCTGCACCATATTTGTCTATTACATCTAATGGATCAATACCATTTCCTAGTGACTTAGACATTTTTCTTCCCTGTTCATCGCGAACCATACCATGCATTATTACTGTCTCAAACGGTACTGCCTTTAAATTATAAATTCCTGAAAATATCATTCTTGCAACCCAGAAGAATATAATATCGTACCCTGTTACCAAAACACTTGTTGGATAAAAATGCTTTAAATCCTCTGTATTATTAGGCCACCCAAGTGTTGAGAAAGGCCATAGGGCTGAACTAAACCAAGTATCAAGTACATCCTTATCTTGCTTTAAGTTTGTACTATTACATTTAGAACAGTTAGTTGGTGCATTAACTGAAACCATCGTTTCCCCACAATCTTTGCAGTACCACACTGGAATTCTATGCCCCCACCATAACTGCCTTGAAATACACCAATCTTGAATGTTTTCCATCCAATTGAAATATGTTTTTTCAAATCTTTCTGGAACAAACTTGGTTTTATTTTCCCGAACAGCATCAATTGCAGGCTTTGCAAGAGATTCCATTTTAACATACCATTGCTCTGATAACATGGGCTCTACGGTAGTTTTGCATCTATCATGAGTACCTACATTATGGGCATGATCCTTTATTTTAACGAGTAGTCCTGCACTTTCCAAATCATCTACTATAACCTTCCTAGCATCATATCTATCAAGTCCTGAATATTTTCCATAACCGTCACTTATAGTTCCATTTTCATTAAGCATTACTATTTCGGGTAAATTATGTCTCTTTCCTATTTGATAATCATTAGGATCATGTGCTGGGGTAATTTTAACTGCACCTGTTCCAAACTCTACGTCAACGTAATCATCTGCAACTATTGGTATTTCTCTATTTACTAAAGGTAGTATTATTTTTTTCCCTACTAAATGCGTATAACGTAAATCTTTAGGATTTACTGCAACTGCCGTATCTCCAAGCATAGTTTCAGGCCTTGTGGTAGCTATTTCTAAGAATTCATCACTACCTATTACTGGATATTTTATATGCCAAAAATGACCATCTTGTTCTTCGAACTCTATTTCAGCATCTGATATTGCAGTCATGCATTTTGGGCACCAGTTTGTTATCCTATTTCCTTTATAAATAAGTCCATCATTATATAACTTAACGAAAACCTCTCTTACAGCATGATTTAAATTTTCATCCATAGTAAAGCTTTCCCGGGTAAAATCAACAGAACAACCCATTTTCCTTATTTGCCCTCTTATTTTTGCTCTATACTCATTAGTCCACTCCCATACTTTTTCAAGAAAGGCTTCTCTTCCCATTTCTTTTTTCTTAAGCCCCTTCTTTAAAAGCTCATTTTCAACCTTTACTTCTGTTGCAATACTAGCATGGTCCTCACCAGGTAGCCACAAGGTGCTATACCCCTGCATTCTTTTAGTTCTTATCAAAATGTCTTGAAGAGTATTGTCAAGAGCATGACCTAAATGAAGTTTTCCTGTAATATTTGGTGGTGGCATTACTATTGTAAAAGGTTTCTTATCTTTATCAACTTTTGGTGTGAAAAACCCTTTTTCTTCCCACCACGCATAAAGTCTTTCTTCAAACTCTTTGGGATTATAATTTTTATCAATATTATTATTTTCTTCCATAATTTATTCCTCCTAAGTAATAATTTTTACATCAATTCCAGCAACGAGTTAATTTTTAAGCAATAAAAAAAGAGCCTTCGTCTATAAAAGGACGAAAAGCTCGCGGTACCACCTTTTTTCCTGCATATTTGCAGGCTCTTAATAATTTAACGATTAAGAAAACCGTCTTATGCTTTACTCATAATTACATGAATTTGGCAAAGAAGCTCCGAAGCTACTTCAAGGGGTTTTATATAGAAGATCTTACAACCTATGAATCTTCCTCTCTGTATATTAATTTCCCTCTACTCCTCTTCATCTAAGCTTTTAAAAGTTATATTCAATTACTATCTAGTTGTTACAATATTATTGTTTAATTGTTATTTGTTTTCTATTATACCTCTTAATTTTTATAAGTCAAGATATTTAATTTTATATTTAATAATGTCACATATATGAAGTTTTTCATATTATGTAATAACAACTATATAATATGGAGGTATCAATGAAAATTAAAAAAATCTCGGTTTTTTCCCTATTTGTCTCTCTTGCCTTAATAAGCACATTCTTTTCTGGATGTACACAAAAAACTGCTACCCCTACCAATACTACTACCGCTCTAGTAAACGTAAAATTAAATGAAGTAGTTCGCTCTATTTTTTATGCTCCTATGTATGCAGCTATTACTCAAGGTTATTTTAAAGAAGAAGGACTTAATATTGACCTAACAACAGGTCAGGGTGCAGATAAGACAATGCAACAAGTTTTAAGTAAAGCTTCTGATATTGGTCTTGCTGGACCTGAGCAGGTCATTTACATTTACAATCAACACCGAACTGACTATCCAGTTCTTTTTGCACAATTAACACAAAAAGATGGATCTTTCTTAGTATCTAGAAATGCCGATGCAAACTTTAAATGGGAATCTTTAAAGGGTAAAACTATAATAGGTGGAAGACCTGGTGGAGTACCTGAAATGGCCCTTGAGTATGTTCTAAAAAACCATGGTTTAAAGCCAGGGGTTGATGTAAATCTTATAACGAACCTTGCTTTCACAGCTACTGCTGGTGCTTTTAAAGCTGGCATCGGTAATTATGTTGCTCTCTTTGAACCAACTGCTAGTACGATACAAAAAAGTAATTCTGGACATATTGTAGCATCTGTCGGAGAGTCCGCTGGAACCATACCTTATACATGTTTTTTCGCTACAAAATCTTATATAGCAAACAATCCAGCTATAATTCAAAAATTCACTAATGCAATATACAAAGGTCAAAAGTGGGTTAATAGTCATTCCGACAAAGAAGTCGTAGCTTCAATAAAATCTTACTTCCCTGGTACAGATGAAGCTGTACTTATCTCCTCTACTAAAAACTACAGAAGTATAAATGCTTTCTCAACAAACCCAACATTAACAACTGAGAACTTAACAAAACTTATGGATATAATACAATCTTATAAATCAACATTAATACCATCAAGACCAGGCTTTGATACAATTGTTAACACTACATTTAGTAAAAAAGCAGTAACAGATATAAAATAAAAAATGAAAAAGTATATATTACGCGTATTTTAATACAATTAATGCGTTCACTTCGCTAAGAACTACTAATTTTATTTTTAATTAATTTGCTAAAAAACATAAATTCGCTCTCGCTCATATATATGTTTTTTTAACGCATCTTAATTAAAAATAAAATAAGAAGTTCTAAAGCTTATTCAATTGCATTATACATAATATATACTTTTTCTTACACATAAAATTATTTGTTTTTAACAAATGGCTTAAAAATTACCTATAATGCCTATATGATAACAGCTAATTTTTTTTTAATTTCTGTACTTAATCTCATGTTGTTAATGTTTATTAATATACTCAATATACATATTAACCATTTCTATTACTTTTTTTATACTATCAAAGACGATTCTGTCTTGTATCTTGTCATATTCATGTACCAATCTATTTCTCATTCCAGTACATGGTGCTAATTCATTTGCAAAATTTATTGGTATAATTCCTAATTTCCCAATAATTTCAAATGAAGAATAGTAATCTTTAGATGGTGCATGATTCATTTCACTAATTAAAATAGAATTTATATCTACCATATTTTCCACAATGAGTTGTATTAATCTTTCACCGGTTCTTTTTATAAAATAATTAGAAATATATTGTTCATAGCTATATTGTAAAAACGGCTCCAGTTCTTTAATATATTCAGAAAGATTTATTAACTTTCGGCGGATTACATTTGTGTACACCATCTCTTTCACCTCTTATAAAATTCTCTAAATACACATTTTCTAATATTCTAAACTTCTTGGTATCATTATATTGTTTTACAGTATTCAGATAAAAATTAAGAAAAATCTCATCATCCTCACAAAATAATATCTTATAATTAGATATTATCTCAAATTTCAAAACAGGATCACCATGGTTTAAAATTGCCACATCTATGATATTTCCATTAAAAACCTTCATTAGGTCCTTTATTATATTCTCAAAATCATATGAATCATCTTTTAAAAGTAGTCCTAAATCTGCATCGCTTTTTTCATTACTATTTCCCATTGCCTGAGATCCATACAGTAAAACCATTTTAATTCCATGTTTTGTGCATGTATTCTTCAATTCTTCTAAATTATAATCCATATAATCCACCTCTTTTGCCTAGTTTAAGCATTTGTATCTAGTCTTCTTTCACTATTTATTATACTCTAATTGTATAATTTTTATATGACTTAGTCAAACATTAATAAGTAGAGTTAAAGAACTCTTCTTAAAATAATTCATAACAGTAATGACCGCAAAAGCTGCAATTAAAAACTCTAAAATTATCAATAATATAAAAATATGAACCCCACTTAATTTTCTAAAAAATATTCCTCTGTTAATAAATCATCTCTAACAGAATTAGTAAATTTAATATGACATTTTTTATATGTTTCATTATTATTTCTTCTTATCCAAAAGGTATCCAAAAAACACATTCCCTTTGCTTTTAAAAACAATTCCCATTCATCCCAAAATTCCATATCATAATATTTAAGATATTTACTCAAATTCATCCGATTATATGGTATTAACCTATTAACTATAAATTCTCTAATAACATCACTTTGTACTTCTATTTCTTTAAGCTCAAATAATCCATAAAATTCTGCTGGATATAACTTTAAATCATTAATTTCTTTATTTCTCTTAAAACTATATTCTTCTGACACTATGTCATAGGACAATTGCCCTAAAAAATAATCTTTATTCATAAGATCTACTGTTTCAATCACTGATTTGGGAAGCATATTTTCACATCCTTTATTCTTTCTCTCAATAATTGCAGAATAAAATCGATTCTTTTTTCACTAAAATACTCTTTGTACTTATCTATTATTTGCTCAAAATCAATATCAATATTTAAACTATGTTTATCTACTAATCCTAATTGTTTTTTATTGCTACTTTTAAAACATTTAGCATAATCAGAATCTAATAATAAATCATCTATATCTTCATTTATTAAATCATCATCATCTAAATGTGAATCTAAAGATAATCCATTGTCATAAATAGGTGCAAATCTTAATTCATCATCCTTTTCAAGAAACGCAAAATCTTTTAAATGCCTGTCTGTATTATTTACAATATAATCAAAAATGATCATATTATTTAAATTCATCTTTATTTTAGGAAAATTTTCAACTAATTTATTATATGAATTTTCTCTAGCTATACCCAGTATTCTCATCAGTCTGTTAGCACTATAAAATCGTTCTTCTTCTTCATTGTAAAACCATTTTGAAACTGAAACTAATCTACCATTTCTTTTTTCTAATGTATATTCTGCACAATCTATTCCCATTAATTTTGCCAATTCATAGCAAATACATTCTGTTACTGGTTCCAATATTGAGCTTTCTTTTTTCGAGCTTCCTCTTCCTGACTTCACCAAATACTTATGATTATCTCTAATTATAATGTATTTCTCATAAACACCAAGCGATGAGCTATTTATAAATTTCCTTATGTTTTCGGTTCCCACTTTTTCTTCCACCTCACTCTTTACTACAAATACTTATCATCTTTACTTTTTATATTCTTTATTATAACCATAATTATATATTGAAACAACATACGCTACTTAATTCTCTCCCCCACTGATTACACTTGGAGTTTGTATTTCTGATCTATTATGTCCCTAATGATGATTGTGATATTTTTCTTAGATTATGCTAATAAAAGTATATATTGCACAAAATGCATTTGCATTCTAGCAATATATACTTTTGTTATAGCATAATTTGAGGAAAAATTTACAACTAACAATTCATTAGGTTATTAATCTACCTTCTTATCACTAGCTGCCTCATCAAATGCAGTTTTTAATTCTTCATCCACTTTAAGATTTTTAAATGCAATAGACATCATGAGCTTTATTCTATTAATTTGATTTACTTCACTAGCACCTGGATCGTAATCTATAGCAGTTATATTAGCACCTGGATTTCTCCTTTTTAGTTCTTTAATCATTCCTTTACCTGATACATGATTAGGAAGACAAGCAAAAGGTTGCACACATACTATATTTTTTGTCCCGCTTTCAATAAGTTCAATCATTTCTGCAGTCAAAAACCATCCTTCACCTGCTTGATTACCTAGGGATATAATAGGTGATGCTCCCACTGCTAATTCTTGTATAGTTTTGGGTGCGTGAAATCTTTTACTCTTTTCAAGAACTGATTTCATATGTTTTCTATACCCTTCTATATATTGAATGGCCATATTATTTAATATTTTATCAGTTTTGCTTTTGCCTAAATATTTATATTTAAAGTCAGCATCATAAGCACAGTATAAGAAAAAGTCAATTAGATCAGGCATAACTGCCTCTCCACCTTCATTTTCAATAACACCTATGATATTATTGTTAGCTATGGGATCAAACTTAACTAAAATCTCTCCAACTAGACCTACCTTAGGTTTAACAATGTTTTTGATTTTTAAGTTATCAAAATCAGATACTATTTGCGTAATATTGTTTTTAAACTCTTTGCTTTTGCCTATAACTACAGAAGCTTTACATATTTTCACCCATTTATCATAAAGTAAATTAGATGATCCTTCAACTACTTCATATGGTCTAACCCGATAGAGTACTCGCATAAGTAAATCACCATAAACTAAGGCCATAATTGATTTCTTAATCATTGGATATGTGAATTTAAAGCCTGGATTTTTTTCAAGACCACCAGCATTTAAAGATAAAACTGGAACATGCGGAAACCCTGCATCCTTAAGGCCTTTTCTAAGAAATCCAATATAATTTGTAGCCCTACATCCTCCACAAGTTTGAGAAATTATAACAGATGTATTTTTCACATCATAACTACCTGATTTAAGTGCAGCAATTAGTTGCCCAACTACAATTATTGTAGGATAACAAGCATCATTATTTACATATTTTAAGCCTTCATCTACAGCTTTAGTATCTACTGATGGTAGCACTTGTATATTATATCCTGATGCATTAAATGCTTCTTGTATAAATTGAAAATGTATAGGGGACATTTGTGGACATAAAATTGTGTGCTTTTTTCTCATTTCTTTTGTGAAGATAACTTTACTATCCATCTCATGAACTTTACTTGGCAAAATTTCATTCTTATCTCTTTCGTTAAGTGCAGCTTTTAATGATCTGATTCTAATTTTAGCTGCTCCCAAATTATTTCCTTCATCTATTTTTAGGGTGGTAAATATCTTACCATTATTTTCTAGAATCTGTCCAACCTGATCTGTCGTTACTGCATCAAGCCCACAGCCAAAAGAATTTAGCTGAATAAGCTCAATATTTGGCTCCACCGCTACAAAGCTAGCTGCTGCATATAGCCTAGAGTGATACACCCACTGATCTACTGCTCTTAAAGGTCTTTCAATAATACCAAGGTGAGCTACCGAATCCTCCGTAAGTACAGGCATATCAAAATCCGTAATTACACTAGGAATTCCATGGTTAATTTCTGGATCTATGTGATAAGGTCTCCCAGCTAAAACGATACCCCTCTTTCCGGTTCGCCTTATATATTCAACAACTTCTTCGCCCTTGTTTTGAATATCCAATTTAACCTTTTCAGTTTCGGTCCATGCCTTCTGCGCTGCCATTGCAACTTCTTTTTTATCAATTCCAAAATCCGAGAACTCATCAGCTAATCTCGTTACTAATGCTTTCTTATTGTCTAATGAAATAAATGGATTTAGGAACTTGATATTTCTTTCCTTTAAAATATCCATATTATTTTTTATTACCTCTGGATATGAAGTTACTATAGGGCAGTTATAATGATCGTCCGCGTCCTTTAGTTCCTTCTTCTCATAAGGAATGCATGGGTAAAATATAGTGTCTATTCCCTTATTTATAAGGCTCATTATATGTCCATGAGCAATTTTCGCAGGGTAACAAGCCGATTCTGAGGGAATAGTTTCTATTCCCATTTCATATATTTTTTTAGAAGATCTTTCGGATACTTCTACCCTAAACCCTAAATTTGTGAAGAAGGTAAACCAAAACGGGTAATTTTCATATATATTAAGCACACGTGGAATACCTATAATGCCTCTAGGCGCTTCTTCCTTCTTAAGTGGAATATAATCAAATATTCTTTTATATTTATAGTCATAAACATTAGGAATCTTTTCCTTTTTGTCACTGAATCCAAGTGCATTTTCACAGCGATTACCTGATATGAATTTCCGATCCTTATCAAAATTATTAATTGTAAGAACACATTGGTTTTCACATTGCTTGCATCTTCCCATGGAAGTTTTTACAACTAAACTA
>Ga0209125_1000867_pt1 | contig 33719 bp, 18 predicted proteins | sample BarGraIncub1131A_FD_184503 | JGI IMG/M metagenome (GOLD analysis project Ga0209125, IMG submission 184503) | Arctic peat soil microbial communities from Barrow, Alaska - Barrow Graham LP Incubations 11-31A (SPAdes) (version 2) | ecosystem: Environmental > Terrestrial > Soil > Wetlands > Peat... | reverse complement strand
CCTGGGCAAGCCACACCATGCCTACCAATTGAATATTTAGACTACTTTTTAAATTGAAAGAAACCCTATTAATCATCTGTAAACGCGAATTATAGTATTTGTTGACAGGTGGTTACTTCTCTCAAGTTTTTGTATACCTGCTTTTTGATTTACTTTTCGGGACGCACACCCTCCTGAAGTAAATGGTCTAATGTTGTTCTTCGCGGACTTGTCCTCACCGAAGGCGTATGTGATAACTGTTAACTTAAAAGTAACGCAATGAATGAGTATGAAGAATATTCTGCTAACACAGGATCAATATAATGCACTGAAGGAACGGGTTTCGGGGGTGATCCCCGAGCCCGGGCAGGATGTTGTCATTCCTGACCCGGAGGTGTCTTATATCACCAATAAAGAACTGATGTCGATCCTGAAGATCTCAAGGCGTACTGCCGGGAGATGGCGCGGGCAATAGGGGTCAGGCCCCAATAACTTGTAAGGTTATGAATATTAACTAATTGGTACATATTGGGGCCTGACCCCATTATTTCTCGACAGTCCCTGGGGATCATATTTTGGAATGTTTAGAGACAAATTCGGCATTGAATGGATGGTGGATTTTGAGCAATAATAAGAAATGCAGAAACAACATATTTGCTTAAAACAACAAAAATGTAATACTAAGATCATTTCATTGATTTTAGTATTACATTTGTTGCAAAATATGAAAATATGACTCTATTGCCACTCTCAGATGAACAAGTGCTTGAACGTCTCATGCAGGAAAATTCCTGGTGGGCAACAGGCCAGATAGATGAAGATTATGCCAGCATGCAAAGACGATTGTATTTCGATTTGTTTTACCCGTTGGTAGAGGATATATCAATAAAACGGGCTGTTATCCTGATGGGACCCAGAAGGGTAGGCAAAACTGTCATGATCCATCATGCCATCGACGCACTGATTAAAAGTGGTGTTTCTCCACATCAAATCGCATTCGTCTCGGTTGAGAATCCTTTTTTCAATAAGATGCCTCTTGAGCAATTGTTCAAAACCTGCCTCAAGGCAACCGGGCAAGAATCACCAAAAGGTTGGTATGTCTTCTTCGATGAAATCCAGTACCTCAAAGATTGGGAAGTTCATCTGAAATCGCTGGTTGATAGCTATCCACATACAAAATTCGTTGTAAGTGGTTCTGCAGCAGCAGCACTCAAACTAAAGAGCAATGAAAGTGGAGCCGGTAGATTTACTGATTTCATGTTACCTCCCCTCACTTTCAACGAATATATACATCTTTTACAGCTTCAGCATTTGATTATTCCTACTCAGATTGATTGGGACGGGAATGCCACCAGTTTTTACGGTACTACCAACATTGCCCTACTCAATGAACATTTTCTGAAATACATCAATTATGGAGGATATCCAGAGATTATCTTTTCGGAAAAACTGCAGGTCAATCCCTCTCGTTTTATCAAATCAGACATCATAGATAAAGTATTGCTTAGGGATTTGCCTAGCTTGTATGGTATTCAGGACGTTCAGGAGCTGAATTCATTGTTTACCAGTATTGCTTATAATTCAGGGCAGGAGTTTTCACTCGAAGCGTTGAGTCAGGCTTCAGGTGGTGTTGAAAAAAACACTATTAAAAGATATATTCAGTATCTGGAAGCCGCTTTCCTGATCAAAATCATTCACCGCATTGATCATAATGCAAAGAAATTCAGGAGGGAAAATTATTTCAAGATTTATTTAACCAACCCTTCATTGCGAAGTGCCTTATTTACACCACTGCAGGCCACGGATAAAGTTATGGGAGCTATGGTCGAAACAGCTATTTATGCTCAATGGCTTCAACGAGAATGGTTCGAACCGTGGTATGCACGTTGGACGCAAGGCCGTTTTCAGGGTGAGGTAGATATGGTTGGATTGTCACCCCAAAACTTTAAGCCATTATGGGCTTTGGAAATAAAGTGGAGTAACCGCTATTTTGAAACCCCGGGTGAACTAAAATCACTGTTGACGTTCTGTGAGTCCAATGGACTAAAATCAGCATTGGTCACAACTATCGATAAAACAGGAAGTCGTGAAATGGATAAAATGAAGCTTCATTTCCTTCCCTCATCATTGTACGCTTATACAGTAGGGAAAAATACGATAATTCATAAACTGCAACGTCAGTAAATAAATTACGCCATTTATCCTTAACGCTTCCACGACGCTTTACTGATGCTTTAAAGATGTTTCACAATAACTATCCTGTCCGGATGCACGCTCATGTTTGTTTCATGTTTCTACCGATGCTATGGATTGGTAGAAACATGAAACAAAATTGGAACAGTATTGGAGTAGTATTGGAACTGTGCAGAATATTGGAAACCTCTTCAAAGAGTTTTCAAAGCATATTGAAAGAATAATCCCACCTGTAAGACAAGATCAAACTTACGCAAAAGGCCGAAAAAGTTGTCCCATTTTGGCGCTTTTTGAAAAAAACGATGATTTCATCCAAAAAAAGGGGGGGTCATACAATAACTCCTCATTTCCTTGACTTTAAATTATCTTTAACAGTCCTTTACGCATAATTACAACTATAATCATCCATACACATGATTAGAGCAATATGGGGTAGCAATATGGGGTCAGGCCTCAATAACTTGTAAGGTTATGAATATTAACTAATTGGTGCATATTGGGGCCTGACCCCATTAATTTTATTTGAAATCGAACCGAAGGTATGAGCCGGTGAGTATGTTGAACGGGATGAACGCGTATGGGTATTCGGAGTATTTTGCTATCAGGGATAGTCCGGATATAGAGGTGAGGGTTGAGTTTCAGGATGGCGTGTGGCCGTTGGAAGAGGACACGGTGATCCAGTGTTTTGGGGTGGAGTTTTATAAAAAGTCGGGGCCGGGGTATAGTCTGTTGAATGGTGGTGGTGGCGTTGAGGTTTGTGAGGTGTTTTGATGAGAGAAAAGTATAGATTTGTGTAGGGACAGGTCGTGACCTGTCCCTTTTAGTGAAGTATGAAATTATTTTTCCTCAATGAAGAAATTTATTTCCCGTTATTAACACTTGCACATCAGCTTATTTATTTTAATTTTGAAGAATATATTAAACCCATTACCGTGGTCCAAAGAATGGGGAGTAGCATAATGTTTTATAAGTTGAATCAATTTATTTAAATATAGGTATAGAAATACAAATTATGCAAAATGACATTTCAAAAACACTGGAAATACTTGCAAGGCAGATTGCTAAAAAATATTCCATCATTGAAGTAACAAAACTTCACAACATAGAAGTATCAGAAAATGTTTTCAATCAAATCATTTCTGAATTTTGTAAATTCAATATAACAAGTAATAATGTTGAATTTGAAAGTTTAAAAGGTGTAATACTAAGAGGATTCTCTTATTTTTATAAAAAAGGGATTGAAGCTGCAATTAGTAAACATTTTATGCTTACTTCGATATTGAAATACAATCAAAATGAAATGCTTCAACCATTTAGAGCAGGATTTCCTTATGAAATCATGGATTATATTAACGAAACTGCCTTATTCGAAATACAAGATACTTTATATAATTACATCATAATCAATAAACAAAAAAACAATTCTGAATGGGATAATGTAGCTGAACTGTGTAAAAAAATACTTTTGATTTCAACTAAATTGGGAGTTGAATTAGCTACACTTATACCTTTAAAAGGGAAAGATTTTGGAATAAAAATAGAAACCAATGTTAACTTGAAAGTTGATGTGTTAAATGAATCAACATATATGTTCGTGATTAATTGTCCATTTTGTGAGCATCCAGTATATTCTACAGTTAAGTCAACTGAAGCAAGGCATTTAGAAAAAATTGATAATTGTGAACATGTTGCAATACAATATTTTCAAAATCAAGACGAATACTTTTTAATGCCTGAAACCACAAAACAATCACTTTCAGAAGCATTTAATGATTTCATTTTAGATAAAGACAAAGTATTCATGTTATCGCTTAATAATTTTTTCGAAAGGCCGGAATATAGTCTAAATGACTTTCTTATGGATATTTATGTAAACAATAAAATTTCAGAAGAAGATGAATTACGGTTTTTAACTTTATTTCATGAACTTACTTCTAATTATGATTTAAAAGCAAGTAAATGCCTAGTTAATGGTAATGTTATTGTTAATTATTTTATGATGGAAATTATATAATAATGATCAATTTAATTTTAATCCATTATTGATAAAAAAGTATTCACATATTAATTATTAAAATTATGACGAATAAATTGGAGCTCATTTTAATTCCGGACTTTGATTCCACAAGAGCATCGATGGGGTATGATGAATTTGATATTGAATGCAGAGATGCTGTTATACTAGAACAGGAATCTAGAGAGAAATATATCGAAATAGGAGATAATGAGGTTTTTGAAATACCTGTAAATTTTGAAGCACAGATAAATTCCACTAGAAAATTTTATCTAATTTCAGAGGATCAGGACAAAGATAATCTGGATGATTTTCTAATTGAAGAGCTTTTCGCAGGTGTTTATATGTTTTCAGCAAATGATAATATTTTTTATGCCTTAGAAAAAAATGACGCTTATGTTAATTCAGATAATGAAATGTTAAATGATTCCCAAGGAGAAAATCCTATTGTTGAAAAAATGCTTGATTTAATAACAAATAGCGCAAAAGTCAGTATTGATTTTAAGGATTTTAAAAAACAATTTCCTTTTCTTAATGCAAAGCAGGCTGAAAAATTCTTATTTATGATCATTAATGAATTAGCTTCTGAGGATACAATTGAATTGATTGGTTTAAAATTAAATAATCAATTAATGATGATGGGGTATGGAGTAGAAGAAGAATCATTTACAGAGTTATTGATGGAAATGAAAAAAGAACTTAGTCTTGAAATATTTGCTTATCAAATTGCATGTTCAAATTTTCAACAAAAGGCTGATCCAAGGGCTGTTTATTTACAAACTGAGGAGCTTTTATCTAAATTGAGAAAAAAATGAAATTGACATGCCGTTTTTGTTCCATCATATTGATATTTAGCTCTTTTATAATTTAAATGTTTGTTATAATTTCTCTTAAATATTAACAATTGAAAATGCAATTCAAAAGAGTGAATAAATAATGCTTGTTTATAGGAAGGGTCAATAATAATTTGTTAATTTGATAAAGCAATAAAATATTGATTAATATTTTAAATTAAGCTGCAAATGGCAATCATAATTGCATTTAACTATAAAAAGATAATCGAATAAGAAATTAAGATGAAGCAAAATAAAATATCATTAGTTCAATTAGAGAAATTCCTTGATGGGGCTGCTAATATTTTGCGTGGTGGTGTAGATGCTAGTGAGTATAAAGAATTTATTTTTGGAATGATGTTCATCAAAAGACTTTCAGACCAATTCGATCAACACAAAGCAGAAATCATTGAAAAATACACCAAAATGGGCTTGTCGAAAGAACAGATTGATGAGTTCTCAAACAACAAAACCTATTATGGCGATAAGTTTTTTGTTCCTGAAATTGCCAGATGGAGTAAGATAAAAGATTTAAAAGAAAATATTGCATCTCAGTTAGATTTGGCTTTGGCTGCAATTGAAGAACACAATGATGAAATGCCAACTGGCTTATTAACTAAAATTGAATTCAATGGTACTCGTGGTGAAGGATTTTCCAACTCGCAATGGAAAAAACTAATAGATCATTTTAATGACCCCAACTCATCTGATGACAAAAAGAAAAAAAGGGTTAAAGAACCATTACTGGAAAGTGAAACAGATTATATAGGAAACTTCAGGTTAACTAACGACAATTTTGAGTTTCCCGATTTATTAGGGGCTGCTTATGAATATCTGATTAAATACTTTGCAGATAGTGCAGGGAAAAAGGGCGGTGAATTTTATACACCAAATGAAGTGGTTCGTTTATTAGTGCATTTAATTAAACCTCAGGAAGGTATGAGTGTGTACGATCCTACAGCTGGTTCAGGGGGAATGTTGATACAAAGTACACAATATGTTGAGGAAAATGGTGGCGATACACAAACATTAAGCTTATTTGGACAAGAACGTAATCCTGGAGTCTGGACTATTTGTTCTATGAATATGCTCCTGCATAATATCAATGACCATAAAATAGAAAATGGAGATACTTTAATAAATCCAATGCATGAACAAGGTGGTTACATCCGAATGTTCGACCGTGTTATTGCCAATCCTCCTTTTTCGCAAACCTATTCAAAAAAGGATATGAAGTATCAGGCTCGTTTTAAATATGGGTTTGCACCTGAAAAAGGCAAGAAAGCTGATTTAATGTTTATCCAACACATGATAGCCAGTTTAAAGTCAAATGGGCTTATGGCTGTAGTCATGCCACATGGAGTATTGTTTAGGGGTGGCGTTGAAGAACAAATCCGGAAAAAGATCATGCTAGATTTGAAAGATGAATTGGTAAATGCTACAAAAGAAGAATTGTTGGGTGATAAATTAGAAACTCTTCTTCAAACCAATTGCATTATTGAAGCTATAATAGGCTTACCTGCTAAGTTGTTTTATGGCACGGGAATACCGGCATCAGTAATCATTTTCAATAAAAATAAGCCAGTACCTTTACGTAGTAAAGTGCTGTTTATTAATGCTGATGCTGAATATGAGGAACAGAAAAAACAATACAAACTTCGTCCCCAAGATATTGAAAAGATTACTTATGTATTTGAAAATAAAAAAAATATTGACAAATACTCAAGATTAATAGGATTGGACGAAATTGTAAAAAATGATTTCAATCTCAACATTCGCAGATATGTGGACAATACACCTGAACCTGAACCAGAAGATGTAAGAGCACATTTAATTGGGGGGATTCCTTGTGGCGAAATTGCTGATAAGCAAAATATCAGTAATAAATGGAAATTTGAACCTATCTCCCTGTTTCCTGAATTTAAAGGAGAAACAGAAGGATATTCATCGTTTATTGAAAATATTGAAAACAAAGAAGCAATCCGATCGATTATTCAAACACACAAAGGTGTTTTAACAATTGAACATGAATTACAATCTGAATTACAAGGGTGGTGGAGTAAAGCCGATAAATGGCTTAAGGGTTTGTCCGGAGGAATTGAAGTCGAGAATGCTGAATCATTGATTGATAGTGATGGTAACACAGTTGATGATGGAATAGTTGATTACATTAGATTGGGTGGCAACAAGCGTTTACCTAAATTACGAAAGCAATTACTTGCCGAATTGAAATCCAGTTTGGTTCCTATAGGTGTGCTGGATGAATTTAAGACTGCCGGTGTATTTGTGACCTGGTGGGACAGCATTAAGTACGATCTCAAAACCGTGAGTGCCATAGGCTGGGCAACCGATTTAATACCTGATGATTTGGTTATTAATCGTTTTTTTGTAGCCGAAAAAGCTGAACTTACCAAATTAGAAACTTCAATTGCCGAAACGGAAGCATCTTTAGAAGAAATGCTCGATGAAAGTGGTTTTGAAGAAACGGAAGATAACAAAAAAAGCGTTGCCAATGTGCAGACCTATCTGGAAGAAGAGATGGATGGCATTTACCAATATGCGAAGGAAACTCATGCTTCGGTATGGGAGGCATTTGAGAAGCTTCAACAACAATTGGCTGATGGAAAAACTGATTTTGCTGATTTCGCAAAAGTATTAAATCAGGTAGGTGTAACGAAAGCCACTGTGAACAAAGCCAATCTCATTAAATACCTGAAACAAAAGGAAGCTAACATTTTAGCCCAAATCATTGTGGGTTTCGAAGACCAGTTAATGCCTTTGCAGAAATTAAACGACTCGATTATTGAAACCGATGAAAAGCTAAAAGCACTCAAAAAGAAATTTGCGGAACTTGAATTATTGCTGAAGCTGAAAGTTTTCATTAAGAAATTTGGCTTAGACGACAACGAAAAGAAAGTGGCCCGATACAAAACCATTTATACTGCTATTGGTGGAGAAATGAGCTTGAGTGAAGCCCGGGAACTGGTTTTGGAGAAATGGCAACACCTGATTATTGACCGACTACAACAATTCATCAATACCGAAAAACGCATACTGATTGCTGAATTTGAGAAATTGTGGGAAAAATACAATTTGCCAGCTCAACATTTGGAATTAGATAGAACCGATGCCATGACCCAGCTCAATCAATTTTTAAAACAATTAAACTACCTGAATTAATGAGTTTTAAGAACGAAATAAAGTTAGGTGACGCATACTCGGAACTTTCAAAATCCAAGTTTCAGGTTCAACAAGCAGATAATGTTGGGCATTACCCATTTTATACAAGTGGCGATAAAATATTAACACATTCCGAGTATATTGTTGATGGTGAGATTATTTTCCTTGCTACTGGAGGAAAGGCAAATGTAAAATTCAATGCCGGCAAGTCAGCATACTCAACTGATACTTATGCAATAAAAGGGAAAGAGCATTCAAGCAGATACTTGTATTATCTTTTGCTTGATAAGCTTAGTTACATCGAAAGGAACTTTTTTAGCGGTAGTGGATTGAAACATCTTCAGAAAAAGGACTTCAGAAATTGGGAAGTTCGATTTCCTAATGATTCTAATGAGGAAGAATTGATAGTGAAATTTCTTTCAACCCTCGACAAAGCCATAGTCGCTTCAGAACTGTTGATTGCCAAATACCAACGTATCAAAACCGGATTGTTACACGATTTGCTTACCCGTGGAATTGATGAACACGGCAACTTACGCAGCGAAAAAACGCATCAGTTTAAAATAGTCCATTGGGAAGAATTCCGGTGGAATGGGAGGTTGAGAAATTAGCCATGCTTTCAGATATTAGTTCAGGAATCACTTTGGGGAAAGCATACGAAGGACCTGACACAATTGAATTACCCTATTTAAGAGTTGCAAATGTTCAGGACGGATATTTGGATTTAACCGATATTGCTACAATTCGTTTGCCAAAAGGACAAGTAAAAAGGTTTACGTTGGAAGTTGGTGATGTTTTGATGAATGAAGGAGGGGATTTTGATAAGCTCGGAAGAGGTACAATCTGGCAAGGGAAAATACCATTGTGTTTGCACCAAAACCATGTATTTAAAGTACGCACATATAGAAATAAATTACTTCCGGAATTCTTAGAAATGGTTTCACAATCTCCTTATGGCAAGAAGTTTTTTATTATTTCTTCTAAACAGTCTACAAATTTGGCTTCGATTAATTCTACTCAGCTAAAAGCATTTCGTATTCCATTACCTGATTTGACCGAACAAAGAAATATTGTGACCTGCTTTAGTTCTTTAAACAAGAATTATAACACAGAAACAACAGAATTGAAAAAACTCCAATCCCTAAAAACCGGCTTAATGCAGGATTTATTGAGTGGCAAGGTGAGGGTAAAATAAAATCAATTTATAACCTATGGAAAAAGATTTTGCGTCAATTGGATATTATGAACCAGGATTCATTCATTTAAGAGTGAATACTGATAAATCACTAAGTGATATCAATAAGCTTAAGGATGACCCTTCTACAATTAAATACTACTCCAATTTTTTTCATGAGTATATACATTTCTTACAGGACATTACTACTACTCATGGGTTATTGAATTTCATAAATGCAATAGAACATATAAGAAATTCAAATAAAATAATACTTCAAGATGCCAAGTCTGAATTCAATATCCCATTGAAACAAAACAATCACTATAATTTACTCACCAACACCCAGCTGAGGAAAATATATTATGGCGATTCTGCATATGCAGAAGATGTAGCTTATTTGTCATATAAGTCACACATTGAAAAAGTTGTAACCAACATTGGAGAAACTCTTGATGTGGATAAATATATCATTGACTATTATGACAATAAAGCACAAACTAAAATGCATTTCCACTTTGGGTCAAGGTGTATAAAGGAATATATGACTCACGCACTTCAAAACAAGCTATTTCCGGGCACAAAACATGCTGCTATTCCTTACAATATTGTGGAACTAATAATTCAAAAGGAATATCCAATTTTACTTAATGACAAATCATTAATAATTGCTCTTTGTGATATTTCGTTAATGAGTTACCACCCGGCACAATTCTTTTTCTTCAACATTGAAAGAATGAAGAACGAAACAGAATGGACGCCAACAGATGTTGATTCAATCTATCGTTTTGCCTATGATGACTTAACGTTTAATCACAATGGCCAGGTTGAGAATGTATATTCTTTATACGACAAAATAAGCAATGATGCATTGGGTTGTTTCAAAGATAGTTTAGCGGCTGACATTTTTCAAGATAATGTTGCATGGTTTGAAGAGATTCTAAAAGAGGCAAAAACATTACGGTTTAGCTCATTAGAATTTTTTAATCATCTTGTAGATTCTGAAGGGATACTTTCAAACAAATTCATCAGCATTTTAAGAAAAATGGGATCTCCTTTTATGACTAATGTGCTGAATGAAGGGTTTTTTATGCCTCCTGAAAAATTATTAGGTTTAGATATTCAGCCATATTATCCTAAAGTTTTTCAAGCAATAATATTAACATATGGAGGATATAAAAATTGTAACTTATATGATTTTTGTGATTCCAGAAAAGACAAAAAAATCACAAACTCTTATTGTTCAACTTCACCATGGCTAAGGATTAAAGAGCCTGAAGGTTGTCCATATTCCCTGATTTGGCATACATGGGGTTTAGATAATAAGACTCCAAAATTTTAACATATAATATACAATCTATGCTATTTCTAAAATACCTTTTCGTTTCTATTTATTGAAATATTAACTGAGAAATTGAATCAAAACCGAATAACTATACCAACAAAACCTACCCAATGCATAAACATTTATCCATCCGAATTGCCTGGCACGATAGCCAATGGAATGGTACTATTTGCAAACATCCTGCACAGAATGCCTTTTGTATTCATCTTCCCCGAATTTTAAAGGAGAAAGACAGCACTATAGAGAAATTGGAAGAAAATAATGCAGGGAAATCCTGGCATGAATTGAAAAATGGTTTTCTTCCACCATGCAAGGCAGAAGGTGGTGCTTTTATGAATACTATTTCCTATGATAGGGAATTTAATCATCCATACTATAAACCCAATCAAAAAGACATCCCTCATAACGCATTAAAGCCTACTAAAATTACCATACCTCCATTTAACAGCTTTGCTGTACCCTTCTGGTGGATGCTTAAAACAAATCAAACAGTATTACAAAAAAAATATCCAGATATTCCAAATGATGATAAACCGCCTTTTTATTCATCCTGGGTATATTCTAATATTGTGCAAAGTATTTTACTTAAGCGCTTTTTTGAGCCAATAAAAGAAAACCTTTCTTTAGCAATATATTACATTAAAGGAGCGAACCCTGTAGATGAAGATACCCGGCGACTTATAGCTGGTGTTGGGATCATAAAGAAAATGTCTTCAATTCTGGAATATGAAACTAAGGCTGATTATACCTATCCACTATGGGACAGATTGATTAATCATGGAATAAGACCTGGAGATTCAAAAAGTGAAGGAATTCTAATACCATATAACGATTATCTGGCATTACCTGATGACTTTGTTTTGAAAACCAAAGAATATAAAAAAACAAAATTTGAATTGCTGGATGAAATTAAATTGACACTTCAGGATACAGGAAGCCGGCAAGAAGCCATTGAAGAATTTACTTATGGCAGCGAATGGGTAAATGATAGCACACTTTTGTTGGTACTTAGTAAACTTAGAACTATTGTAGAAAGAATCAAAGAACATGGTATTGCCAAAGGGTGTTGGTCGGATCATTTGATTTGGATAGATCGGCAGATTGGGAAAGTGAAAGAAAGCATGGGACCCTTCCCTTCATTTGCCAATGCACTCAGTGCTTTAGGATTTCAATATGGGAACTTGCTTGAAGAAGATTTAAGAAATGAAAATATAATTGGCACAAAGGATAATCCATGGACTACTTGGGAAAATGTAATCAATGGGAATCTTTTATTGTCAGGGAAACAATATCAAAATGATTTACCTCATTTTAGAGATGTATGGTCAAACGAGACGACTGATCGCAAAGCATTGCTACAGCTACTCTCTCGTTTTGAGATGAGTGATAAGCAAATTAAGAATTGGTTCGATGGGGCGCAAAGGCTGAAACTTGGAATTAAAGTTACGGATATGGAGATCTTGCAAAATCCATACTTAATTGCAGAGGAAGATCCTGGAGATAAAGAGCATTATCCAATCGCCGTTGTTACTATTGATGATGGATTATTTGAAGACAAAGCTATTCAAGGTACCTATGTTCCTGAAAAACCCCAGTTAGTAGAATCACCATTAGATCATCGCAGAATTAGGGCACTAATAATTAGTATTTTAAAAGTAGCTGCGACTAATGGGGATACCTTGCTTTCCGTGAATGAATTAGTGGAAAGGTTAAATTTACTCACGCTTCAAAGAACTACAGTTGTTCCTTCCAATTATATTTATGGACATATTGAATTTTTAAAAACCAAACTTGCCTATTTCAAAACAGAAGATTTTGAGGCTCTGCAATTAAAAATATTTGAAGAAATTGAGAATTTCTTTAGGAAAACTTTGATTGCTCGTGCCAAAAGGGAGCTTGATCCGCTTCAGGAAGATTGGGGTAAACTTATCAAAAAAACTATAGGTGATAATGGGATTACTTATGATCCGAATAATGCAAGGCATAAAGCAGCATTAGATGACCAAGTTGCAGCATTACGGCAAATAACAAATCGAAAAGTTTCTATTCTCCATGGACCGGCAGGTACTGGAAAAACCACTGTACTTGGTGCGTTATTCGGGAGTACTGAATTAACACAGGAAGGTATTTTATTATTAGCCCCTACGGGTAAAGCCAGGGTAAAGTTAGGTAAAATGGCTAATTCAGAGGCCTTTACAATTGCTCAATTTCTTTCTAAACAAAAACGCTTTGACTGGATTAGAATGAAGCCTATTTTTTATGGTCAAGAAAAATACAAAGGCGAACAAAATGTAATTATTGATGAATGCTCAATGCTTACGGAAGATGATTTATATGCTCTCTTGCAAGCAATAGATCTGGGTCATATAAAAAGAATAATTTTAGTTGGAGACCCTTATCAATTACCTCCAATTGGTGCAGGAAGACCCTTTGCCGATCTCTGTAATTATATAGAATCGTTAAACAATTTAAATGATGATTATTCTGCAATATCTTCTCTTGCTCGTTTAAAGGAAGTAGTTCGTACTGTTCAGGGAGAAAATTCAGATTGCTTAACTCTTGCTTCCTGGTATTCGGGTACAAAACCAAGTAAGAATGCCGATATTATTTTCTCTAAACTTGGCAATAATGATTTAATGAATGACTTGCAAGTTGAATGTTGGCAAAATGAAACAGAACTATATCAAAGAATGAACAATTCATTGGTTAGTGTTCTCGATTTAGAAAATGAAAATGATTACATTGGGCTAAATTCATTTATGGGTATAGATGGGGGGGGTATTGATACTTCAAAAATTGAAGCTTTTCAAATTTTAACCCCAGTTAAAGCCCCCTATTGGGGGTCTTTCAATTTGAATAGAGTTATTCAAAATCAATTTCGTAAAGGGTTGAAAGGAGCCGTTTCTATTGGAGATTACCGAATTGGTCAATTTGATAAAGTTATTCAAACTAAAAATGAGTGGAAACAAGGTTATCCTGGGACAGAAGTAAGTCAGTTATCTAATGGTCAATTGGGTCTAGTTACACATTTAGCAAAAGGCTATGCAAATGTCGCATTTGCAGGTATGGATGATGAGGTCACATTTGGGTATAAATCTCAAGGACAAGGTGAAACCGAAGAAGCTAATATTGAATTGGCTTATACAATTACAGTACATAAAAGTCAAGGAAGCGATTTTGAATATGTATTTCTCGTTATTCCAAAGACCGGAAGAATTATTTCAAGAGAGTTGATTTATACTGCTTTAACAAGATCAAAAAGAAAACTTACTCTTTTAATTGAGGGAGATAATCCACATTGGATTATAAACCTATCTAAACCACAGTATTCAGAAACTTCAAAACGCAATACACATATTTTCAATCCTTCAGTTCGTGATTCTAAGTCACATATACCTTATGTTGAAGGTTTAATCCATAAAACTAAGAAAGAGGGTTTGTTGGTCAGAAGTAAGTCTGAGGTTATTGTTGCTAATGAAATGGAATACAGGAATATGCCTTTTGAATATGAAAGACAATTTACTGGGAAAAATGGGCAAAAAAGAATTCCGGATTTCACTTTCATTGATGCTGCAGGAGATTTAATTATTCTGGAGCATTTGGGTATGATGTCAGTTCCAAGCTACAAAGCAGATTGGGACAAAAAAATGCAGTTTTACGAAGAGAATGGGTTTAAATTAAATGAAAACCTATTCATTACAACAGAAAGTGAAAAGGGTGGAATTGACTCAAAAGAAATAGAACGGGTAATTGATCAAATACATAAATTGATATAAACGATATTTATGAAAATAAAGAATATACGACAGTTCAGAAGTATTATAAAAAAAGAAATTGCGGGTTTAGATTATCCAAATCGTAATGAAAATTTTGTAGGTGTTAGTGTTGTCAAAGATGGAGTGAATTCTGAGTATGGCTTTTTTTCGATCTATCATGGTTTGAAAAAAGGATATAATGGGAATGATGGTGTACGTGGATTTCTTAAAGGATTTTTGGATATGGCTTCAGATGGACAAGCAGTATATGAATTTATGCAAAATGCTGTTGATGCTAGGAGTTCAAAATTCTGTCTCTTCTGGGATGAAGATGAAATAGATGGAGGGGAGTATCTATTAGTTGTAAACAATGGAGACATGTTTGATGCGGATGGAATTCAATCAATACTAAATATAGGCATCTCTACTAAAGCATCAGACAGCTATTCGATAGGAAAATTCGGTATAGGTTTTAAATTAGCACACCGTCTTGTTGGTAAGGAGAATGGCCTAGATGAATTAATTAATAAAAATTATGGTCCTGTATTATTTAGTTGGGAGAATTCAGAGCTAAATAAGATTGCCTCATTAACAGAGTTTAATGATGTTTATCCAATCAATTTTGATTATAAGGTTATTGTAGATCAAAACGAAAAACGTTTATCAATAAATTCCGAAGAGCCTTGGTTATTTAAAATATTACTAACTAATTTTCCTTGTCAGCCTGAAAATAATTTAGTTCCTGAAATAATCCAAGATTACAAAAATATAGAGACTAGTAGTGGATTTTCCAAAAAGGAATTTGTTACTTTAAAGAGGTGGGTTAATAAGTACTCTTCTTATTTTGAAGAGGGTTTTAATAAAGGTTCCTTGTTTTTTATCAAACTTGGTCAAGGTAAAAAGGTGCATTTAGAGGAAAATAATCTCGAAGAAGGAGTTCGTTTTTCGTTGGCCATTTTGAATCGAATAGCTTTTCAATCATTAGGTCATTCTGGATTGAATGACATCATACTACGTGGAGTACCTTTAAGTCCTATCGATTTAGAATTTGAGCCTTTTATAATTGAAAAAGGGAGTAATGATTTTCGTTTAATTAGATTTGGAAAAACTACCGATTTAACAGAATTAGAAATAGCAATAGAAGAAACAGATGCAAATATTGAAATATTAATTGGATATACTGATTACAAAAACGCTTATGAAGCGTTTAAAAATGCTCCAAATTTTTATTTATTCTTTCCATTAAGTGAGGAAAAGCATAATCTTCGATTTATTATTCATTCAAATGCATTTTATAAAGGTACTGCAAGAACACATCTTCAAAAAGGGAATTCTGGTGAGGGAATTAACGAAAGACTTCTGAATGTTCTTACACGATTACTAATTCAAAGATTGATTAAGTGGTCGTCGTCTGAAAACAAAGTGGATAAAGAGAAGTTTATTGGATTGTACGCAAACTTACTTCTTTCAAATGAAAGTGATAATCCCGAAAGAGTTTGGGTAAATGAGCCACTTTGGAAACCTATTTTAAAGTTTATGGAATGTAATATCCCAGTAAAGGATTTTACAACTAATTCTTTTAAATTGGTAAACGAAGTAACAAATATTAGGGTAAAAAACACTATTCTTCCTGTTGACAAAGAAAATTGGACAGCGGGTAAAATTGAATGGTTTTATTGGAATTCTTCTGAAATTGAATTATGTTCTGAAGCAACACGGAAATTAAACATTGAGAGATATTGTATACTTGACCTTTTACTCATAAAAGATATATCTACAAAATTGAACTTATGGCTTAAAGAAACTAATTATAATCATGTGTCTTTTATTCTAAATGAATTAAATTGTCAATCACTTTTAGACGTAAAAGAAGATATTTTTTGGAATAATCTCGGATTACTTAAGATTTGGGAATTTGAAGATGGATTTTTTTCTATTGAAGACATTGGTAAGGAAGATGAATATTCAAAACGACTTATACTTTTTGATACCCTTGATTCAATAAAGGGCGAACTAATCAAAAGTGGCTGGATATTATCAATAAATTCTTTGAATGAATACTCTTTCCTTTTTACACAAATTAAAAAATATTTTCAAGCTGTAATTAAATATATCAGAAGTTATGAGGAGTTAATCAACGTGCTTAACATAAAATTGCCTATTGCCAATCTTACAAAGTTGGAAAAGTTAAACATTGTAAATGTAATAGCTAAAAAATTAATTAACGCAAGAGAAGAAAGAATAGGTAAACTTAGAGAACTAATATTATTTAGAAACAAACTAGGTGTTGCTAAGCCATTAAAGTCTTTGCTAAATGATACTCAAATAAGTTGGCTAAATAGTAGCTGCATTCATTCTGAGGATAATGATCTCATTCTAGAAGATTATCTAAGTACAACACCAATCGAGATTTATCAAAATATAATTTACTTATTCTGGAGTGAAATTGTACATCAATATTCTTCTTTGGATGATATTCATTCCCTTTTCGAATATGCAATAAAGGTTTATAGTCAAAACAGTAATTTACCGGTTCTTTCAGATAAAGAAATTGTAAGACTTGGTAATTCTTTCTTTGGTACATCAGCTTCATTTTATTATTCACCTAGTTTATTGAGTTTATCAGAATCAGAATATCACATTTTGGAATCTGTGTTCAAGAAATTTAAAGCACTACTTATTCCAAACTATGAATTATTAAAATATTATGAAGAAAAAACATTTAAAATAGCAACAAGACCTTTAAACTTATCAATTGACGAATCAATCCATGTGACTTTAGATGAGGCAAAAGTTTTTTTAAAATTATGTACTAAAGTTGACTCTGAATTATTTCAAACTAAAGATATTACCCAAATTCATGAAAATGAATTTTTAATCTCAAACAAAATACCTGGAATCGAATTTGTAGTTTCAGGTAATATTTTAATAAATAAATACATCTTAGATTATCATCCTAATTTATTTAAAATACTTCCTGAAAAATTATTTGAATTTTGTAGTCAAATTAATCTACAAGGTTTTGCACTAATAAATAGGCTCGTTTTAGAATATAAATTGGACAACGAAAAACAACTATCTGCTTTGATCGAGATTGCGCTTCAATCTGAAATCGAATCGAAGAAACTTATATTGAATAGTATATCAAATATTTGTTTCAATCTCAATATGCCTTTACCACCAGAATCTGTATCAGTACGTTTTGTTAAATTATTATCTAGTGTAGATGTTGAGGAATTTGCTATCGGAAATATTAAAAAGAAAACAACAATTATTTCTGGATGCAATACAATTATATTATCTGAAGTTCAGTTGTTTGGTGAAGATGAAATCATCTTTGAAGAAGATGAGAAAAAATATTCTTTGTCTTTATCTTCAATTCTTCCAAGTAAAGATTCGAATGCGACAAAGATTGTTGGTCAATTGACCGAAAAACTCACAGCCTTAGGTATTTCCGAAAAAAATGTATTAGATAAAATATTTGGTCTTACTGGCAATGTCGATAGATCTTATATCGCTAACCAGATTAAGGAAAAATATACCGATCAGGTTCTATTGAATGCCCATCAGTTGGCTTTTGTATTACATTATTCGTCATTGAATCCTAAAACTTTTCCAATCGAATCTTTTAAGATAGAAACTAAAATAGGAGCACACCATCTTAAAAATATTGTAACATATACATCTAATTGTATATGTGAATTTATACCCGATAATTTAGTATTACATTCTAAATATGATGGTCTTTCAAAATTATTAATTAAAGATGGGACAATTTACAAAGCTAATGTTGGAATCGTAATTTGTAATCGGCCATATCTTGATGGAAATAGACTGTTAATTCCAGGTGTTAATAAAATTGAAGTCAAAGAAAACCAACTACTACTTTTAAAGTTTCTTTTTGAGAAATGGAAAGAAGTAAAAGAGCCATTAAGTAATATTTCATTAAGTGAAGAAAAAAAATGGATTGACCTAATCGGTTTTGAGCCTTCTTTGACTATAACGGGGAGTGATTTAATTATTGATACAGAAAAACTACCAGAATTTGTACAGTTTTGGCTAGATAAATTAGAGTCAGAATTAAATTCAAAAGAAAAATGCAGTTTTTTAAAATCTCTAGGAGTTTCATTTGCGGGGTCAGATATTATCCGGGTAAGAAGCTACCTTGTGGGGGTAGAAACAATTAAACCAGGCATTAATTATAACCTTCCGGAAGTATTAGTTCAAAATACTTTAAAGCTTTTAGAGAAACTGAATTCTTTATTTGAAATTCATGGCTCTCAAATTGAGTTTCTAAAAGATTTGTTTCAAAGATTGATAGATAACTCAAACTATTCTCAAATACCTCTTCCAATTATTGATGTAAATAATCCCGATACAATCATTCTCAATAAAGTATCTGATGCGGTTGTTATAGATGAAAATATAATCAACCGTCTCTCAGAGATAGGTTATGAAATCCAACAACTTCCTGAAGTTGTGGAAAAGTCGATTATTTATACTTCATTATTTAGAGATGTTGTTAATCTTAAAAAATACTTTAATCCAATACAATTGGAATTTGATGTTATAGACAATGAGGCAATTTCAAAAAATGGAGTTGAATGGAACCGAAATTTTTATCAGCAATGGAGAGTGAATAATTTAACTTACAAAATTGTTAGCTATCCAGATAAAATGCCTTATATGTTGACATATTTAGGTCAAACAATTTACAAATACAACAAAAACGATAGTATTTTCATTAAAAATGAAATTATAGTTGGAAACGACAAAAATGACAGAAGTATTATTGCACTAATCGAAACAAATAATTATTTACCTGAAAGTATATTTCTGCAACTAAAAGAACTCTTTATTAAATTCGATGATTCTATTCAGGATTTTCTAAATAGAATACAATCCAACCCAAAATTAGCAGATGAATTTGAGAAATTAAAAAAGAAAGAGGAAATTGAGCATAAGAAAAAAGAGCTGACCGATAATTTCGGAACATCTACAATTTATTCAATGCTGTGGTTTATGAATCTTCTGGAATTAATGGTAATGAGTGGTGGAGGAACAAATATAGCAAATCCACAAGGTAATATTGTTTTCAACGAAATTGAATTTAACCCGGATGACCTTAGACTTATTACTCTAAAAAATCCATCAAAATCCATTTCACCGAGTATTGACCTTTTTACTGATTTTAATGCAACATTCCATTACTTTGATGTCACAAATATTAAAAGGAGTAAACAGATTAAAATAAGTGGATTAAGTAAGAAGGGCCACGAAGTAGTAGTAATTCCAACAAATCCAAACGATCTGTCTGGCATTAATCTGTCATGTGTTCGAGAAGTTGAATTGACTTTTGTGAGATATCTTGATTTAATTAATAAACTCACCAATGCTTTCAAGGACCTTAAATTTGAAAATGATTACAACCTAAAGACAGAATTAACCGAAAATATAAATTTCATTTTTGGGCCTCCCGGAACTGGTAAAACAACAGAGATTTCCAAACAAGTCATTCAAAAAATAGCTAATAATGAATCTAAAAATATTTTAATACTTACCCCAACGAACAAAGCAGCGGATGTATTGGTGAAAAAGATTTTAGACTTAGCCAATGATGATACCTATCCGGATGGGTGGCTAGTTCGTTTTGGCGCTTCTTCAGATCTGGAATTGTTAGATAGAGGAATTGTTTATGATGGTAATTCTTTTAAGTTTAATCTTTATGATAAATGCGTAGTTGTTACTACTATTCAGCGTTTTCCTTATGAAAGAATAATTACACATGAAGACTCCAACGGAGAAATAAAAACTAGGATAAGCGATATTCCATGGGACACAATCATTTTTGATGAAGCTTCAATGATTATGTTACCTGCAATCGTTTATCCATTGTATAAACGTAAATATAAAACCAATGACGAAGACGGATTAACTGAGTTTATTATTGGTGGAGATCCTCTGCAAATACCTCCTATTTATGATATTTCGAATTCTGATTTAGGAGAAGATAATGAAGACGTAAAAGAGGAAAACATTTATACCATGGTTGGTCTTAACTCATTTGACGAAACAGTTCAGGTTACTATTTCTAATTATGGAAACAAAATTCTGAATTTACCGACTCAGTATAGAAGTATCGAAGCCATTGGGACTATATTCAGCAAGTTTCAGTATGGCGGAATACTTAAACATGGCAGAAATGAAAATAAAGGAGGATCACCAGATCCTAGACCGTTGCCTGATTACTTTAAGCAATTAGGGTTTAGGCCTATAACAATTATTCGATATCCAGTAAATGAATCTGACTCAATTTTTAATCCTCAAAAATTAAATGGTAGCCCTTATCATTTATACATCTCGTTCTTAATTAATGAGATGATTCTAAAATTTAGAAAAATGACTGTTGATAATTGGGACATTGGTGTTATTGCTCCATATCGTTCACAAGCAACTTTGATTAACCGTTTAATAGAATCTCATAAGGATAAATCAAAGTTGAATATTCTTACTGATACAGTTCATGGCTTTCAGGGAGGTGAGAGCGATTTAGTATTTGCTGTTTTCAATCCAAGTTCAGTAAATTCTTCCAATAGTCGTTTTCTTCAAAAGGAATTTATTATAAATGTTGCCATTAGCAGAGCAAAAGACTATTTATTTATCTTCATTCCAGATCATGATAATTATGGTTTTAAAAAACTACGATTTTTTCATGAATCATTCCCTAATAGTTTATTGGAAATAATTCAACATTTGCCTCAAAATATGGTAGCTAATTTAGAAGCTGGCCAAATTGAAAAAGCAATCATGGGGAAATCAAATTATTTTCAAGAACATAGCTTTACCAATGTACATCAGGATGTAAATATCTACAGTGATTTGTATAAAGATTACATCATTAAGGTTAATGAAGAAGCCATTGATATTCATTTAAAGGTTGAATAATATTATATAAATAAAAAATATGTACGAATCGATCAAAGAAAAGGCATTACGCTTGGACGAATTAAGTACTGTTGAACAACCATTTCTGGAACAGTTAAAAGAAATAGGTTGGGAAGTTTATGCTTTGAATGAAGCTAATCAAGTCAATGATCCTAATAACTCTTTCCGGAAATCTTTAAAAGAAGTCATTCTGAAAGATAAACTCATCGAGTGTCTTGAAAAGATTAACCCATTTCTTAATGGACAGCCTGACCAGTTAGAACAAGTTATTCGGAAAATTACAACTGACCTATCAGGTGAATTACTGGTTGCAAACGAACAGGTTTTGGAATTGTTAATAAATAACACTAAAGTATCAGAAAACCGATTAGATAAAACTCCCAATCCTGTAGTCAAATTTATAGATTTTGAGAATCTAAAAAACAATTCATTTATTGCTATATCCCAATTTAAAGTTGCATTACCAGGTACTGATGCATGTATTAAACCGGATATAGTTCTTTTTTTAAATGGGCTGCCAATTTGTGTAATAGAATGTAAAAGCACTAAAGTTGAAGAACCAATTGATGAGGCTATTGACCAAATGTTAAGGTATGCTAATCTTCGAGATACTGAAGAAATTGAAGGAAGTCAAAAATTATTCTATTATAATCAAATAATGATTGCTACTTGCAGAAATGAAGCTCGTTTTGGCTCAATAACCTGTAAAAGTAAAAAACATTACTATCCATGGTATGATCCGTATCCTTTTACTATAGATCAAATTCCATCTTCATTAAAAACAGCACCACACAACCAAAATCGGTTAATTTATGGAATGCTTTCAAAGAAAAATCTTTTGGAAATCATTCAATCATTTATTGTTTTTGCTACTGATAATGAAGGCAAAAAAATCAAGTTAGTTAGTCGATGGCAGCAATACAGAGCAGTTCAAGAAGTTATAAATCGACTTGAAACTAAAAAGACGCCACAGGAAAGAGGAGGGATAATCTGGCATACTCAAGGTTCTGGTAAATCGCTAACAATGATGTATCTGGTAAGAGCAATGTACAGGGATGCTGAACTAAAAAAATGGAAAGTGGTTTTTGTCACTGACAGAACCCAACTAGAAACACAGTTAAGCGAAACCAGCCAAAGTATTGGATTTGAGGTCAAAATGGCTGATTCTATTGATAAACTGAAACTACTTCTTAAAAATGATAACTCTGATCTGGTGATGGCAATGATCCATAAGTTTCAAGAAAGAGATCGCAAGATATTGGGTTTTGAAGAAGAAGGAATAGAAGATAAGTTAAATACAAATGCAGAGAATCTAAAGATTTTTGATGTATTAAACACTAGTGAGAAGATTTTGGTACTGATTGATGAAGCCCATAGAAGCCAATATAAAATAATGGGTGCAAATTTGAAAAGAGCTTTGCTCAATGCAACAAGTATAGCTTTTACTGGAACGCCAATAGATAAAACTGATAAAACTTTTCAATATTATATTCACAAATATACATTAAGGGATGCCAGACGAGATGAAGTAATTGTTGATATTGTTTACGAAGGAAGAACACAAAACCCGGAAATTAAGGACAAACAGGGAATGAATGCAAGGTTTGTTGATGTTTTCAATGACAGATCACCATCAGAATGGCAAAAAATAATTGGCTTTTATTCCCGGAAAGCATATCTTGAGGCTATTGAAATTATTACCGATAAGGCAAAAGACATGGTAGAACATTATATCACTCACGTTCTACCCAATGGTTTTAAAGCTCAGGTGGTTTGTGTCTCGAAAGAAGCAGCTGTCAGATATAAAGATTCGCTGGAACTAGCAATATCAGAACGAATAAGTTGGTATGAATCAAATAAACCTGATTGGATGTTTTTATCCAGACTTAAAGAGTTAAAAGTAGGGGTAATATTTTCAGGCACACATAACGATTTGCCACACATTAAGAAATATTCAGCAGATCAGACTTTAAAATCAAGATTTGAGGAGAGCTTCAAGTTGCCCTTTGACAATGAGGACAAAGAAAAAGGTATCAAAGGTGATGTTGGATTATTAGTAGTTGTAGATATGCTATTAACCGGATTTGATGCTCCTATTGAACAAGTAATGTATTTAGACAAGGTTATTGTTGCTCACAATTTATTACAGGCAATTGCCAGGGTTAATCGTTTATATGAAGGTAAGTCAACTGGTTTTGTAATCGATTATGTTGGTGTAGGGCATCATCTGAAAAAAGCTTTGGACTACTTCAAAAACAAAGAAGACTTGGATGAAGTAATGGGTGCATTGAAAGAAAACCAGGAAAACTTTGACAAGTTAGTCCATGCTCATAAAGATATTTGGGAGTTGTTAAATGAGAATGGCATTGAAGGATTGGACGACATCGATGCAATCTTTGATGTATTTTATGATGAAAAAATAAGATTTGACTTTTTGATGAAATTCAGGATATTCTCATCTTATTTAGATAAAGTTTATCCGAGCGCTAAAGCATTAGATTATGAGCCTGATTTTAGAAGATTTTCCGCTGTTTGTGAATTAGCAAAGAAACATTTTCGGGATGGAAGAATGTCCATGAAAGGAATTTCAGCAAAACTGAGAAGTATTGCAGATGAATACCTTATTTCCAAAGGAATTGATGTTAAAGTTGAACCTATTTCAATATTATCAGATGACTTCGGTAAAGAGGTTGTCGAAAGAAATCGAACAAAAACTAAAGCTGCAGAAGTTGAATACGCTATTCGTCATTATATAACTGTAAATGTTGATATTGACCCTGAATTAATGTCATCTTTTGCTGAAATGATGGAATTAGTTTTTATTGAGTTTAAAAACAATTGGCAGCTGATTTATGAAGAATTGGAGAAACTCCGGCAGAAGTTTAAAGCCACAATGGAAGAAGAGGAAGCCTATGGACTTAACAGAAAAAAGGAAATACCATTTTTCCATTCGTTGAAAAAGGAACTCTTTGGGGATATTCATTCAAAAATTAGCGAAGATGAAACTGCAGATTTAATTAGCCTAACACAAGACGTATCCAGAATTATTACCCGAGAAATTCGGCTTCCTGATTTTTGGGATAAGACTGGTGCAAAAAACAAGTTGCGTCAATATTTGATCGATGAACTTTTGGAGTTTGGGACTATTAAAAAAGAGACAATTGGGAAATTAATACTTCCTAAACATCAGGTTATAGCTCAACGTTTAATGGAACTTGGGGAGAAGAAACATAATACCCTACTTCGAGATGAATAAAGAAATTGATATTCCATATCGGATTGACTTTTCAAATAATAGAAAATCAGTTATATTCATAGTTGAACGTAATGGTGATGTGGTTGTTAAGGCACCAACTGGATTTTCTGAGGAAACGATTGCTTTATTGGTTCAACAAAAGCGGATGTTATTGTATCAAAAAATCAATCATCCACAAAAAATAAAAACACCTTATAAGAATCCGGTTCAAATCAATGGTCGTTCAATTTTATATAATGGCAAGAATCATAAAGCATTTATCGATAAAGAAACCAAAGATGTGTTTATTTTCAATGGTAAATTTATAATATCAGCAAATATTGCTGAACAATTTGAAGAAAAACTTAGTGAATGGTTAATGAATACAGCTAAAGAAAAAATAACACCCAAAGTTGTAGAATATGCTAAAAAACTGGGTGTTGGATATAATAAAATACTAGTTTCTGATATAAAACTCCGTTGGGGATCATGTACTTTAAAAAACAACATCAATATTAATTACAGGATAATAAAAGCACCAGCTTTTGTTTCAAACTATATTATCGTTCATGAATTGACCCATCTACTTGTTTCAAATCACACTGAAGAATTTTGGCAAATCGTTAGAACAGCCTTTCCCAAATATGAAGAAGCTAAAAAGTGGTTAATGGAAAAGGGGGATTTACTTTTTAGGGATTAAGTGGATTGTGATTATTTGATATTTATTAATATTGTTTTTAAAATAAAAGATACTTTACGAAATTGTAAATGAGCACTCAAGGGACCATTCATAGTTATTATCTGATCATTGACAGGCTGAGGACTGCTCCGAGTCCTACTAAGAGAGAATTGCTTGAATATATGAAAAGGGATGATCATGATGGTCTGGTAAATACCATGCGAACGCTTGATCACCGGTTGGAAGAACTAAGAACTGAATTTCATCTGGAGATCCCGTATGATCGTAGGACCAGGAGTTACAGTCTTTCGGAAGAGGATGTGAAGTCACTCAATGACCTGATCCGGTTCCTGGAACTGAATACCATCACCAGAATCTTTGGAGAATCGATAAAGGATAGTCGGGATGCCATTAGGTGCCTGTCTTTTGATTCGGATGGGAGCTTCCAGGGACTTCATTTCCTGAAACCGATACTGAATGCCATCCAGACCAGACACAGGATCAGTTTCAACTACCAAAAGTTTCAGGAGGAAGATGTGATTTTGACGAAGGATCTTTGCCCGTTGCTGTTGCGAGAATATCTGGGGCGGTGGTATGTGTGTGGTAATTTCAAGAACAGCGAAAAGATGTATACCTGGGGACTGGACAGGATGAGTTCGCTGGATATTTCGGCTGAGACTTTTACTCCGATACTGGATAACCCTGCATCGATGTTTGATGCGGTCATTGGGGTCGCAATGATGAAGCCTGAAATTGTGGAGTTGGCGTTTTCAGCCAGACAGGCAAAATATATAATAGCGCTTCCACTGCACAAGTCACAGGAGATTGTTTTGGAAAACGAGGATGAGGTGGTCTTTAGATTCCATGTTGCTCCCAATTATGAGCTTGTCCAGCGGATTTTGATGTATGGTTGTGAGGTCAGGGTGTTGACTCCTCCCGGACTGATTAATGATGTAAAGTGTCATTTGACTGAAGCTTTAGAAAAATATTTATAAAAAGATTTTACTACGCCATAGTTTGGCGTAGTGGCGGGTGCATCTTTGCTGTAAAAAAACTATGGAAGAAATTATTTCGTCCCTTTACAGCAACATTGTCACCAGGCGCAACTTGCTGGAGTCGGCAAGAAACCAATTGAAAATAGAGTTTATCGGTCTTGACAACGTGATTGATCAGGTGGTTGATCTTTCGGGTAGTTGGTTTCTGTTTCCGGAATTACAGGAGCGGCCTACTGTCATCAATTTGTGGGGGTTGACTGGTACCGGGAAGACTAGCCTGGTGAACAGGTTTTCTCAGTTGGTTGGATACGAGAAAAAGTATTTTCACTACGATATGAGAGTTGAAATGTCGTTGGACTTAAACGATATCGACGAGATCATTCATGCTTCTGATAATAACTCCATGATTATGGGGCTCGATGAGTTTCAGCATATCCCTAAGGTTGAAACGGTGCCTGAGGGTCTATGGGATCTGCTGGATTCGGGATTGATTACTCGGAATTTCTATCCAACGAATTACTTCAATGTGAATTCGATTAAACTTAGGATGGAAGATGCATTGATGCATGGTGTCGAAGTTAAGAGTGGATTGGTTGTAAAAGGGGCTGAGATCTTTAACAAAATTGTCAATGCTAAATTTGAACCGCTTTTGTCTGATGCGGACAGGTGGTTTTTCCCTACCCATTGGTATACTTTTCTCTGTGAAATGGACCCGGTGAATTTTCCATCTAAATTGATCCTGAGAGATTGTCTGGCAGGGCTTGATGGGAGAGAGACGGTAACCTTTTTGGAAAACAAATTGAAAGAATTTGGGAAACCCAAAATATATGATTGTTCGCATGCATTGATTTTTGTAATGGGTAACCTTGATATGGCCTATACCATGGCCAAAGATTTTAATCCCGATCTGAATGCCGATGAGTTTCACCTTTTGTCGAAGAAGATCACGATATCGCATATCAAGAATGCATTGTTGCTGAGTGAATTCAGAAGTGAACAGATTTCACGATTGGGGAATAATCATATCATCTATCCTGCTTTTAACAGTACATCTTATCGAAAGATCATTCAGAAAGAGGTGGAGCGGATTGGGAACAACTTCAAAAATAAATTTGGTATTCGTCTTATTTTCGATGCTACTATCCTTGATGTGATTTACAGGGAAGGAGTGTATCCAACACAGGGTACACGGCCTGTGTTCTCTACCATCAACCAGATTGTAACTTCTAAACTGGGAATGATTGTGAGCCAGTTGGTGCTCAATAAACTGGATTGTTCGGAAGTCAGGATGAGTTATGATACAGACCATATCAGCATTGCGTTTATTAAAGAGGATGCTGTTCTTCATTCGACTGAGATCAGGCAACAGTTGAGCCTGGAGTCACTCCGCAGGAACCGACGGGATGATATGCAGGCTATCAGTGCCGTCCATGAGAGTGGGCATGCTATCCTTTCAATGATTCTTTTGCGTACGCTTCCCGATGCCATTTATTCTGTGACGGCTGATGCCGGAATGGGTGGTTTTATCTATTCACGTATGAACTGGGAATACGTCTCAAAAGGTCAGATCGTGTTGCAGTTGGCAATGATGCTGGGAGGGTATGTTGCCGAAGCGTTTGTCTTTGGTGAAAATGAACGTACTGCCAGTTCTCAATCTGACTTGCAACATGCTACCAGTTTCGCATCACGCATGTTGAAGTGTTGTGGAATGGGAGAAACCCATTACAACTACCATATCGAAGTACTTAATCCCAATTATGCTGTGATTGACGAGGGACTGCATGTCAACAAGGAGGTAAGGCTGCTGATGGATGAGGCGTTAAAGTTGGCTGAACAGACTTTAAAGGCGCAGGAGGTGCTGTTATTGAAAATGGCGGGATACCTGGCTGATAATAGGTCGATGTCTTCTGTGGTGGCACGGGAGATGCTGGACAAATATGTTTCGGGCAGTCATTTTCCCGGTATTATTGAAAATGGAGAGTTGTTGTATTATCGGGATGCGTTGATGGGGAGGATTAAAGAGGTTAGTGGGCAGGTGTATGTGACTGAAAGCATTGTTCAGTCATCCTCTATTATGTTGAATAATAGCAATATTGCGAATGAAATGTAGGGGCCGCCCTTGTGGCCGCCCATGTGTAATGAAGATTTTTTGTGATATTCATGGGCGGCCACAAGGGCGGCCCCTACATTTTCAATGTTAATGCAAATTAAAACAGTTTATAAATTATATTTACATCATTATGAGAACAATATCTAAGTCAAGTTTTATACGTGGTTACAAATGCCCAAAAGCTTTATATCTTCATTTTTTTCAATCTGAGGAGAGAGATGAAACCAGTGAAAGTCAGCAAAACATTTTCAACATTGGTCATAGTGTAGGGGCTCTGGCACAACAGCTTTTCCCCGGTGGTATTGATGCCAGTAGGGGAGAGCCGGGAGAGATAGTGGAAGCACTCCAATATACCAGGGAATTGATTGATCAAGGGCAGGAAGTCATTTATGAAGCTGCTTTCAGTGATGGGGATACTATGTGCTATATGGATCTACTGGTGAAAAAGGATAATCTTTGGTATGCTTACGAGGTAAAGGCTTCGACAGGGTTGAAGCCTTATCATATCATGGATGTTTCTTTCCAGTATTATGTAATTACACGTTCGGGTTTGCCGTTGTCAGGCATTTACCTGGTTCACATAAACAATCAGTACATTAGAAGAGGGGAAATTGATGTTCAACAGTTGTTTACGTTTAATGACCTGACAGCTGTTGTTTTGGAAAAACAGGCAGAAATATTCATTAAGCTGGCAGCGCTTCAGGAGATGCTTGTTTCGGGTGTTATGCCTTTAATAGAACCCGGGAATCAGTGCAACAATCCTTTTGGCTGTGACTTTGCAGGGGTGTGTCAGACGGAGGAAGAGCCTTTCCTATTGTCGGATGTGCAGGGGATCAAAGCGTGGAAGGCACTTGAACTGCATAACCTTGGGATAAAGACATTTGCTGATATACCATCTGATTTTTGTTTTTCGGCTAAGGAATTGTTATTGGCTGAAGCGGAAATGGATCAGAAGTCATTCAGGGATGATGGAGCATTGGATAATTTCAGGGCTCAATTGGAATACCCGTTGTATTTTATGGATTTTGAAACGATCATGCCGGCTGTTCCTTTATACAATGAAAACAGGCCATATCAGCAGATTACATTTCAGTACTCGTTGGATGTGATAGAGTTTCCGGGAGGTGGATTGGTGCATTACGACTATTTGGGTGTGCCGCCTTATGATCCAAGGCCGAAATTCATTTCTGATCTACTGTCACATTTAGGTTGCAATGGAAGCATTATCGTATACAATCAGGCTTTTGAAGCAAGCAGGTTAAGGGAGGTAGCCAGGGATTTTCCGGAGTATGGGTCTATGATTGAAGATGTTTTGGAGAGATTAGTTGACCTGATGGTTCCTTTCCGCAGTAAGCATTTGTATCATCCGGCAATGAAGGGGTCATATTCGATCAAGAAGGTGCTTCCGGCACTGGTTCCGGAGTTGTCGTATAATGATCTGGAAATACATGAAGGGGGAACGGCGAGTTTGACTTACCTGAGTCTGTATGAGAATGGCGATCCATTGAGTGTTTATGCTAAAAGAGAGAACTTAATGAAATATTGTCAGCTGGATACATTGGCAATGGTGAAATTGATTGAAAAGATATAATTAAATCAACATGAGAAATTTTATTGTTAAGCCTTTAATTGTCGGATTTACTGTGACTTTAGTGACGTATGCTTTATATTATTTGAGGGAAGCCGAGAGTCTGTTTGGGCCCGGAACTACTGATTATGTTTATGGTGGAATTGAATTAATTGATGGACCATCAGGGGTTTCGTATCCATATTCTAATTTTGTAGTTATACGACTTTCAACGGATACTGCAACAGATTTTAACCATGGAATTTATCAATTAGCGCATGAAGTGATTCATGTGCTATTTGCTGATGGAAAGGAGTCTACAAGCAATTTAGAAGAAGGACTGGCAATTTATTTTTCAATACTTGTTACACCCCGTGACACAAATAGCGGGGTTTTTGCTAATAGTTTGAGTTCTTCTTCGAAATACTTTCATTCATATGAATTGGTTAGAAAGCTTCTGGAAATAAGACCGACTGCTATTATTGAATTAAGAAAGATCCAACCGGTATTAGGAAAAATAACTGAAAAGGATTTTCTAAAAGCGAATCTTAATATCCCTGAAGATTTGATCAAAGAACTTCTAGAACCAATTGATTTAGGTGATCAGTAAACCAAATTATTTTGAAATGAAAATTGCAACCTGGAATTTAGAACGACCTATTAAGACATCAAAACGTAATTCGGCAATTATTGATTGTTTGTTGAAAATTAATGCGGATATTTTGATACTTACAGAAACGAATGAATGTATCAATTTAGGAGATCTGTATAACTATTATCATTCTGCAAGACTTGAAGAGCCTTATTATAATGATGGGGAGCGGAGGGTTAGTATTTATTCAAAATACAGATCGTTAGAGCAGATTGAAACTTTTCGGGAGGATACAAGCATTTGTGAGCGGTATGAAACTGAGTTAGGGAGCCTGGCTGTATATGGGACGGTTGTCGGGATCATTGGGAACAGAAACAAAGGTTTTATGGATGATCTGGACTTGCAGTTGTTAGATTTCGAGAGAATTGCAAGGAAAGGAAATTTCTGTGTTGGCGGTGATTTTAATATATCGTTTTCTGACAATTACTACTTCACAAAAGAGGGTAGAAGAAAACTGAACGAATCATTTGTGAAATTGAACCTGATTAATTTGACATCTGAGATAGCGCAAAACATTGATCATATTATCGTGTCGGGTACTTTTGTTGGTGATAGGGCCAGAAGTATTGAAACATGGGACGAGGATAAAAGGTTGAGTGATCATATGGGTGTTGCTGTAGAAATTGAAACCCCTTGATCCTGGTATAATTATTAAGTAAGGTGATTTTATATTTCAAATAATGATTAGCGTAAAATAACGCTAATCATTTAATGTCAACACATTAATACTTTTTATTTCTGATTTTATTTCTCGTTTATTTTTTTTTGAATTTCATGTTTTTTATTTTTTTAGCTATGATTTGCTTCTAATTTACTTCTCACTAAAAACAAATTAACTCACAGGTTATTAAACTTATAACCTTTTTTGTTTTCAGATTTGCTTTTCATTTTCTTTTTTTTGGATTTAAAAACAAACCATGCTTTTAATCACCATTCTATCGAATTGGTAACTGGCTCCATTTTTTTTCTTCAATTCCCCGTTTAATTTCAGGACACTGACTTCTTACCCCATTTATCCCTTATTGTACACACTTAAGTGTTTATATGTACCCGAAAACTTAATATCGGGTACATATAAATAGATTAATGTACCCTAAACAGTATTTTCGTGTCCATATCTTTCTTTAACGGTTACAAAATGATTGTTTAGAGGCAAATTAAGATAATAATTATGGGTTCCAACTTTTTCTTTATGCATCAAGTTTATTTCAACCAAGGAATCGAGATACTTTGCAGCAGTTTTTCGTTGTATCATCAAATCCTTCATTAAGGTCATAAGTTAAATTTGTAAATGCAAACTAATTGTTTGTTGTTGTAATAACCTCGTTAAAAATTGGGAATTTCTGATTTAACTTAAAGAGGACTGATAATTTTCTGTTGTTTACAGAAATAAGACCAGAAATATTTTATTAATGATGAAAACAATTATTTTATAAAAAAGTCCCGTTAATTACGCAATAAACGGGACAAATATATTATATTTGCCAAAAAATATCTGAATGAAAGTATCTGAGAACATAGCAAATACAATAGACAGGCTACCAACTGACTTTGTTTTCACCTATAGCGATTTTGATGTACAAGTGAGTAGTAAAGATGCTGTTGTAAAAGCCTTGAACAGGATGGCTGCTTCCGGGAAAATCAGCAAGCTTGCAAAGGGTAAGTTCTATAAGCCCCGTAGAACACAATTTGGAGCTTTGCAGCCCTCCCCATATCAGATAGCAAAAGATCTTTTAGAACAGAACGGAGAAGTTGTCGGATATTTTACTGGTTATTCTGCATACAATAATATGGGATTGACTACTCAGATTCCTGCGACATTGCAAATTGGTTCAAATAAATACCGGAGAGCAATCAAGCGGGGAATGTATAATATCTCTTTTATCCTTCAGCCCAATAAAATAACAAAACAAAATATTGAACTATTAAGGATATTAGATGCTATTCGTTTTATAAAAGAGATACCAGCGACAACGCCTGATGATGCTTGCAGTCGTTTAATCTCGATTATAAGTCAATTACCTGAATCAAAAATAATGACGCTTTCTAATCTGGTTCTAAAATATTCCCCTGCAGTACAGGCTCTTTGTGGAGCAATGTTGGAGAAAATTGGGATTAACAAAAGCATATTAGAAAAAATTAACAATTCGTTGAACCCGGTAACCGAATACAATATGCCAATATCAGAATCTGTATTACCCAATAAAAACAATTGGAGGTTAAAATAATGATGCACCTGGACAAGGGCAATATGGGGTCAGGCCCCAATATCTCCCAAAACTGCAACAAGCTGTCGCAGTTTTACCTTGGGGACATAAAACTCCTGAAAACATTATACAAAATAGTACCGTTTTGAAATCTGTTTATTCCTAATAATTATTTTATATTTAATAACAGTAGTATCCGAATAACAACAGATCTTTCGAAAGGAGATAAATTACCAGTCGGAAGCAGATCTCGAAAAAGCATTTATCGGGCCATATGGGGTCAGGGCCATATGGGGTCAAGCTCCAATAACTCCTAAAGTTATGAATATTAAATTATTGGAACATATTGGGGCCTGACCCCATTATCTCGCAATGGTGTTTATTAGATAGCATTTTACAAGACGATCGAAAGAGAAAGCATCCTCTACGTGATGTACTTGATGCCCTCTTCTATTTGCTTAAAACAGGCTGCCAGTGGCGTATGCTACCTCATTGTTTTCCAAAGTGGGAGCTAGTTTATTACTACTTCGCAAAATGGAAAAACGATGGCACCATTGAACTTATTCACGAATTGCTTCGAGATAAAGTTCGCAAGAAAGCTGGGAAACACGAGTCTCCAAGCATGGCCTGCATTGATAGTCAATCCGTTAAGACTACCCGCATTGGCGGAGAGTGTAGAGGGATTGATGGTGGCAAGAAAATCAAAGGCCGTAAGCGTCATATTATAACAGACACTATGGGCTTGTTGCTTTCCGTTGTTGTTCATCCTGCAAATGTGCATGATAGCAAAGGTGCAACCGATGTAATTGCCTCATTAATAGGTCGTTTTAGTAGACTCGTCAAGATTATTGCCGAT
>Ga0209125_1000866_pt1 | contig 33802 bp, 30 predicted proteins | sample BarGraIncub1131A_FD_184503 | JGI IMG/M metagenome (GOLD analysis project Ga0209125, IMG submission 184503) | Arctic peat soil microbial communities from Barrow, Alaska - Barrow Graham LP Incubations 11-31A (SPAdes) (version 2) | ecosystem: Environmental > Terrestrial > Soil > Wetlands > Peat... | reverse complement strand
GGAGCAAAGCGCCCTGAACCAGCGCAGCTGCAACACCTGCCATGTGGGATGCCTCGACTGCCACTATGACCCGCAACTGAAGGATCCGGCAAACCGGAAGCTCGGGATGCATACCTTCAACCGGACCCCGAAGCCGGAAAGCTGCTACGGCGGCGGCCGGGGCCAGATCTGTCATGCCGGACCGGAAGAGCGGCGGCGGGGCGCCGGCTATTTCGGCGCCAGCTACGCAAGCCCCGAGGGAATGGAGCCGGATATCCACAGGGTAAAAAATGTAACCTGCCTCGACTGCCACGAGAGCACCAAGTCAAACAAAGAGATCGGCCACGCCATGGTCAAGCGGCAAGGTACCTGCGACAAATGTCACGGGGTACAGATCAAGGGGCACCGACAGTCGCTGCATAAGAATCTGTCCTGCGAGGCGTGCCATATCAAGAAGCTGTCCGGCTACCAGGCAACCTTCTGGGGCCCCGGAAAGCTTGCCGGAACCGAGACCCCCTTCTTCAAGTACAAGGATTACTACGGCGTCATGAAAGAACCGATCCTGATGCGTGACCAGAACGGGCGCTGGATACCGGTCAAGCCTTTCCCCATGGCGGCCATGAACCAGAAGCAGTCAGGGCTGCAGCCGGGGCTCCACTGGCGCTGGCCCAAGGAGCTCCCCGACCTGCAGCGAACCGATGATGCCTGGGGGTATGTGGGGCTGTTCGACGGCCTGCCGGAAAATAACCGGGCGCTCCTCTGGATCCAGATGGACAAGGTTTCCCACAAATACGGCAAGAGCCGCTCCTGCGCCTCCTGCCATGACCTCCCCGGCGGCGAACAGCGCCAGTACGTGACCTGGGATTTCAGCGATGCGGGCGCCCTCCCTTTCAGCGGCAGCCATAGTGTGATTGCGGGTAGCAAGGGGCTGTTCATCAAGGATATGAAAGCGGAAAAGATCGAACTGACTGAAGGGTACCGGCTGTCAAGCCTGGCGCCCTGGTTTTATCTGAAGGACAAATGGTTCATCAATGGGGATTTCTCGCTTCCGCCGCTTAAGGACCGAAAGCTCTACGACAGCGTCAAGATGGACGGGGCAAAGGCGCGCACCGCGCGGATCATTCACTGACGCGGTGGTGCTGAGGCAGGTAAGGCAACGGCCTCCGGGGCTTGCAACCCCCGGAGGTCGTTGTTTTTTTTGGCCACCAACCGTAAAAGGATCGTCAGAAAGACTGGTCGAGCGCCCCCGTCGACAAAGGTGGCGTCCTGGTTTCAGGGTAAATTTGCTTGACCACGCGTTGAAGTGCCCATATTATGCGAACGCATATTCACCTAAGATAACGGATTTCATGACCTTTGTGCACATATTTTCTGTACCATAGATGTGAGCGTATAATCACCTAGAATTCAGCTTCTCGCATATAAAAGGATAGTGCGCATGCCCTACCCGCTTTGTTTTTTGCCGTTATCATGCAACAGGTGCAATGCGAGTTGCTGAAGATGCAAAATCTGCACGAACCGGACATGACAGCCATCTGCCATTCCCCAAAAATCCATATAATTACAGCCCGATACATCGTTGGCATGTTTACTGATATACCCTGGGCAGAAGTCACATCATACCACGGGAGGAACAGGAACATGAAACCACGTATCATCACAACGGCAGCAGTTATGGGACTTTTGCTTGCGTTAAGCGCAGGTGATCTGTTGGCAGCAGGGCGCGGCAATGGCGGCAAGGGAGGGGGCTCCGGGACTCGCACCGGAACCTGCGCCACCGGCACGACAGCAGCAACCCGTCCGACTGGCTCGAAACGGCGCGACGGCACCTTTCTCAGCACCGGTACGACCGCCAACGGTTCAACAACACGCCCCGGCAATGGCAACGGCCTTCAGGACGGCTCCCGCCTGAACACGACCGCGGCTCCGGCGCCGGCAACAGCCCCGTAGTACTGTTACAGCAAGACCCGGCAGGCGAGTTGCGCTGCCGGGTCAATACAACAAGGAAGCGTACCATGAGGCGACTTATACTGATATTCACAATTGTGTTCCTGAGTTTCTGGAAACGTGAAGCATCAGCTTTCTGGGGAAGCGACTCCACAGACTCCGCCAGCGGACTGAATATGGCAGCAGGCTTTGATGTCAATACGATAACGGTCTTAACCGGGACGGTAATGACGCCACCAGAGCGTAAGGGACAGGAGCAGCATACGGTGATGTCTGTTTCCACAACCCAGGGTACCGTGACAGTCGTACTCGGGCCATGGTCGTACTGGGAAAAGCAGACCATGACCATAACAAAAAAACAGGATCTCGCCATTACCGGTTCCCTCGCACAGGGAAAGGACGGGTCTCTCTATTTGTTTGCCCAACGTCTTGAGAACCGGGGCAATGGGGAAACTGTCACGCTTCGTTCCGAATCGGGACAACCGCTTTGGTCTCGTGCCGGTTCGGGAAGTCAAAACGGAATCCGTCAATATGGCGGTAGCGGCCCACGCTCTGGCGCAGGTAACCGTGGTAGTGGCATGAGAGGTGGAAGACGGTGATGGGGAGCTACCTGAAGTACATAAGTTCGGGGCTGTTTCTGGCAATGACCTGCTCAAACCCGGCATCAGCACTCAGCACTACGCCGGAAAAGCCGCAAACCGCGTCTGTCAGCCTGGGTGCGGAGTTTGCCTCGGGTGATTACGGCACTGATTCTACGGTACGCAGCGTCTACATGCCGCTGATTGCAACTTGGTCGCCGAATGATCGTTTTGATATAGGCATCGAAATCCCTTTCATCTATCAAAGCCGTTCAAATATCACAACCGGACTGTACCATGCCAGCCAGAGTACAACTGTTGCCAAGACAACGGCCAGAGGTGGCCCTGGTGGCAATCAGCAACAGCAGGCAGGGAATTCTATGGCGTCCGGCCCATCAAAATCAGGTGTCTCCGGTTTGGGCGATATTATCCTGCGTCTCGGCGTCATTGCACAGACTGAGGAGACTAAACTCCCGCAACTGCGCCCCTCTTTGTTCATAAAATGTCCGACTGCCAATGTTTCTGACGGGCTGGGAACCGGTGAGTTTGATATCGGAATTGGAGTCGAAGCATCCAAATGGTTCGGCAACACGTACCTTACCGGTGAAGGTTTTTATACCTACCAGGGCAAGGCGGATGGGTTCGGCCTGAAGAACTATTTCAGTTTCACCACCGGAGTCGGCTATCAAGCCACGGAAAGCGTTAAGCCTATGTTGATCGTAAAAGGAGCTACGGCGCCATCAACCGGCCTTGATGGTCTACTGGAAGCTCGAGCCAGAGTTATCTGGTCTCTCACCGGAACAACCGCGCTTGACCTGTATGGCTCCCGTGGCATTACCGACAGCAGCCCTGATTATGGTGGCGGGATGTCAGTTATATACTCGTTCTGAATATGGTTAAGACAACCCGCCTGATAATCGGTATCCCACTTTGTTTCACCCTGTTGGTAGTGTGGTTTGTTTGGTCCGCCTTTCACGCGGCACCGCCGCTTGCCGCCGACAACCTGCGTGGCGCTGGGCTGTCCATTTCTGCGGCGATCGAGCAGTTGGCAGTTGCCGATGTCTCTTTCCGTTCGCTGGCACGCTATACCACACCGGACATCGCCTATTTTGCCCTGATTGACCGGCAAGGGAGCGTTCGTTTCCACACCAATCCCGGCCTCATTGGTCGGCCTTTCGCCAATTCAGAGCAAGAAAAGTTTCCCGCTGGAGTCTCTGAACAGCGGCAGCGACTTGGCACCGGCGAAGAGGTCTATCTCCTGCGCACAAAGATTCACCCTGACCACGACGAATATCTCCTCGTTCTGGCGCTGCACACCTATCGTGCTGACCAGGTCATTCGTCGGGCAAGAGCTGGCGTTACTGTTGTATCGGCGCTAACCGCTGCCCTCTGGGGGCTGACCGTGCTGCTCCTCTTCATGCTGCGCCGGGAGGAGCGGCATGGCAAGGAGATGCACCGGCGCGAGGATCTGGCGCGTCTCGGGGAAATGGGCGCAGTCCTGGCCCATGAAATTCGCAACCCGCTGGCCGGCATCAAAGGCTTTGCCCAGCTGGTGGAAACCGCGGGCGGCATGGAGCAGGCTCGTCACTACGCCAGCAGGATCGTCACCCAGTCACTCAGAATGGAAGCGTTGGTCAATGACCTGCTCGCCTTTGCCCGTGATGACCGAGGGGAGCTGCAAACAGCCGATCTGTCGATATTGATTGAAAATTGCATTGCGCTGTTACGCTTGGAAGCTGCAAACCAGCAGGTAACAATAGAGGCGGATGCAAAGTCGCAGATCAAGGCGCCTGTGGTGGCCGATCGAATCGTTCAGATGCTGCTGAACCTGATGAAAAACGCACTCCAGGCGATGCCGGATGGCGGAGTCCTAAAGATCGAACTACGGCGGAAAAACGGTTCTGCGCAGATCAGTGTCAGCGATAACGGAGTCGGGATCTCTCCAGAACATCTCCCGAATATCTTTCATCCGTTCTGGACCAGCAAGGCAACCGGGACTGGCCTGGGACTGGCGCTCTGCCGGAAGGTGGCGCAAGAACATGACGGCAGCCTGACGGTTGAAAGCACTGTTGGGATCGGCACGGTATGTGCCATTACACTACCGGTTATGAAATAGCACGGGAAAAGAAATCATGTCAGCAACCATACTAATTGTAGAAGATGACGCGGTCTTTAGTGAACTGGTGAGCACCATTCTTGACCAGGCAGGCTATACCGTGACGACAGCTGTCGACGGTGGAGAAGGGTTGCGCCGAATCCAGCGCGAGAGATTCGACCTGGTGCTGTGCGACTTGAAGATGCCAATAAGAAGCGGACTCGACCTCTTCCGGGTAACGCGCAGCGAAGCGCACCCACCGCTGTTCATCTTCATAACCGCTTTCGGCCGGGTAGAAGAGGCTGTGGCAGCCATGAAAGAGGGGGCATTTGATTTTCTCTCCAAGCCGCTCAGAGATCCGGCGAGCCTCCTTGCAACCGTTCAGAGAGCCCTTGAGCAGGTGGAGCTTGAGCGGCTGACGATATCCCTGCAGGAGATCGAGCAGGCCGGGCTCCCGCCCGAGGAGCTGATCTTCGCCGGCCGGGCGATGGACGAGGTCAGGAAGCTGGTGCAGGATGTGGCCCGCACGAAGGCTACCGTGCTGCTGCACGGTGAAAGCGGCACCGGCAAGGAGCTGATCGCCCGGATGATCCACCTGGCTAGTCCGCGCAAGGCGGCACCATTTGTTCCGCTCAACTGTGCCGCAATCCCGGAAAATCTCCTTGAAAGCGAACTGTTTGGTCATGAACGCGGCGCATTTACCGGAGCGGTTCAGGCCAGACGGGGCAAATTCGAACTGGCACAGGGCGGGACCATCTTCCTGGACGAGATCGGCGAAATGCCGCAGCTGCTGCAGGCGAAGCTGTTGCGGGTCCTGCAGGAACGGGTATTCGAGCGGCTGGGAGGAACGCTTCAAATCAAGGCGGATGTGCGGGTGATTGCTGCCACCAATCGCGATCTTGCCCGGGAGGTTGCGGAGAAGCGCTTCCGCGAAGACCTGTTTTACCGGCTGAATGTCTTTCCGATTACCCTGCCGCCACTGCGCGAGCGGGTTGACGCCGTCCCGCAAATCGTCCGGCATTTCTGCGCGCGGTTTTCAGCTGCCGCGGGCGTCCGCCGCCCCATCGGCGTCACCCCTGAGGCCATGACACTTCTCAAGCGGCACAAATGGCCAGGAAATGTCAGGGAACTGCAGAACATCATCGAGCGGGGCGTCATTCTGGCGCGGAGAGAGATAACAACCGGCGAACTCCCGCCGGGACTGTTTGAGAATCCCTCCCCCAAAGAAGCTCGGGAAGGGATTCTCAAACATCAAGAGAAGGAAACCATCTGCAAGGCGTTGCAGCAGTTCAGGGGGAACCGTCGGCAGACTGCCGATGCCCTCGGCATCTCTCTGCGGACATTACAGTACCGTCTCAAAGAACTTGGTCTGCTGGTTAAGGAAGAGGCATAAACGTCGGAGCCATGTTCTTCGCATCGATGTTAGCCATCCTCGCCATGCGCGCCTTGAGGAATTCCGCCCGGTCGGCATCGTCAGGATTAGCGCGCTCCTGGTCGGCACCTTCTTCGCCCGAGCCGCATTCTCCGTCATTGTCTCCGCACCCCCTTTTAGTATTTGTCGCCGAACACCATTGACATTCAGAATATTGAATGTTATTCTGTGCATATACACAAAACAAACGGGAGGTTCGCAATGAAAGTCTGTTTTCCGGTTTTGGAGAATCAAGGGTTAGAGAGTCAGGTGTTCGGGCATTTCGGGTCTGCACCGGGGTTTGTCGTGGTGGACATGATCACCAACGAAATAACGGCGATCGACAACAGCGACCGGATCCATGAGCATGGGGCCTGCAATCCGGTAGCAGGGCTTGGCGGCCATCAGGTGGATGCCATAGTGGTAGGCGGCATCGGCGGGGGCGCGCTGCATAAACTCAATCGCGCCGGAATGCGCGTATTCCAGGCACGCGAAGGGACCATCGCCGAAAACGTCCTGCTCTTTAAGGCTAATGAACTGCCTGAATATCAGCCGGGCCATACCTGTGGCGGCCATGGTCACAGCCATGGATGCTCCCACTAACTATGCCGCGTCCACGTAAACCAAGAATCTGCATCTGTCCCCACCGAGCTGGGTACTCGGCGGTCTTCAAACCGGCCGGCACACCTCTCAAGGACATGGAGATGATCCAGCTCGCTCACGACGAACTGGAGTCCCTGCATCTGTGCGACGGCGAGGGGAAGACCCAGGAGGAAGCGGGTGTCTGCATGGGCGTATCACGCGGCACGGTCCAGCGACTTCTGGCCAGCGCTCGCTCCAAAGTGGCCCAGGCGCTTGTCGGGCAGAAAGCGCTGGCGATTTCCGGCAACATGCCGGAAAAAGAAGAAAGTACCGTTTCGGGACAAAGCGCCGCAAAAGATCAGCCTGATGGTACGAAAGGAATCTCCCGATGAGCGAGTCTTATTCAGCAAAAGTACTGGATCATGTCCACAATCCGCGCAACGTCGGTTCACTGGAAGATGCCAACGTGGTGGTACAGGCTGGCGACCCGAGCTGCGGCGATGCTCTGGTCTTTTTTATCAAGATTGAGAATGACATCATTCACGACATCAAGTTTCTCATCAAAGGGTGCGGCGCAGCCATAGCAACCTCGTCCATAGCTACCGAGTTGGTCATGGGCAAGACTCTTGACGATGTTCTTACCCTCAATGACCAAAAAATAGCTGCAGCCCTGGATGGTCTGCCTGAAGAAAAAATGCACTGTTCGAACATGGCAGCATCTGCGCTGCACGCGGCCGTGCACCAGTACCGGGATACCGTGGCGGGCAAGGAGTCACCAATTGGCTGAGAGCCAATACGCATAGGGAAAGGGAGCCTGACAATGAAGGTGGCCCTTCGCGTTGCTGGCTTACCGGATATTTCGAGACTTAAGCCATAAAGCCGGATGATTTCAACCCCAGCGGGCTCACCAGAAAAGGAGATTACATGCAGTGCCTGGAACTGGCTAAGCGAATAAAATCAAAAAACCCGCCCTTCGTCGTCGATGTCCGTACCGGCTTTGAATTCCGCAAGGGACACATACCCGGCGCAATCCATGCCCCGACCTGGAAGATACTGTTGCGGATGGCGCGCATCCCTTCCGACAAGAATGCCGAACTGGTGCTGACATGTGAACTTGGTCCTCGTGCCCAGATTTGCAAGGGATTGCTGGGAGCCTTCGGTTACCGCAATATGGTGCTTCTCGTTGGACAAATGGCCGGCTGGCGGCAGGCCGGGCATCCCCTGGATAAATAGCGAAGCGCTGATGAGTTGATGAGCTGACTGCGGTCCTTGCATTCTCAACTACAGGTGAGGTGTTTTATGAACTTTTCCCATCACCTTTGTATATTAGAAACCGCTTTTTGCGGCCAAAAACTAACTACTGCGCAATCACATTAAACAGGAGGTGGGTGTATGGTAAAGAGATTCATGATCGTGGCAGCAGGTCTCATGTTGAGTTCTACAGTGGCATTTGCTCTGACCGTAGAGGAACAACAAGTAATCCAAAAAACAGCAGATAGTTATCTCAGTGGTCTGCCTGCAGGTGAATATCACATTCCGGCAGAAAAACTGTTGGAACGTATCAATTCAGGGAAGAAGGATTTCGTTATCGTGGATGTCAGAGCCCCTAAAGACAAGAGCTACGATCTGGGACACATCCCAGGAGCAATCCATATCGCTTTCAAGGACGCAGCCAAACCTGAAAGTCTGGCTAAGCTCCCTAAGGACAAAGACATCATCGTGTATTGCAACACGGGACATGAAGAAAACAAGGTACTGACTGTCCTGAGGATGCTCGGCTACCGTGCATACGGACTTAAGTGGGGTTACATGTCATGGAAAACGGCAATGCCCACGGGCTTGACTTTGAAGGCTATCGAGGGATCCATACTGAATAATTACCCTGTTGAAAAATAGCACGGGCGAATCTTTCATCATTCCGCATGTTGCCTGTAACCTATAGAGGAGATTCGCTATGAGAAATTTCTATCTTTCAGTTATGGCAGCTATGTTACTCGCGATGCCGGCTGTATCAGGTGCTGCCGAGAGCAATCCGAAACAGGCCGTTGCAGCTAAAGCCGCAGGTCAGCTTGGCCAGGAAATGCGCAAAAAACTGACCGAGAGCATGCAGAAAAATGGCCCTGCCGGTGCGATTGATGTCTGTGCAAAGGATGCCCCGGCTATTTCAGCCCGCATAGAGAACGAGCTTGGCGTAACTATCAAACGTACATCACTTAAGTACCGTAATACCCAAAATGCGCCTGATGCAGCGGAGAGACAAGTACTGGGAGTTTTGGCTGCTGCACACAGCGCCGGTGAGAAACTCCCGCAGGGTGTTACCTCATTTCAAAACGACCGGAACCGTTTTTACAAAGCCATAACCATGGAGCAGACCTGCCTCAAGTGCCACGGTGATTCTACTACCATGAGCGAAGCAGTCCGCAAGGAAGTGGCGACGACATATCCTGAAGACAAGGCCGTGGGTTACAAGGAAGGCGATTTCCGTGGGATTATCAGCGTTACCGTGAAATAGCGCTACGGCCACGCTTCAACACCCTTTTTGTTCGATATAATGGTGAGGTCTTTTCCTGTCCCGTTTTACCGGTCTCGCTGGGGAATATCAAAGACCGGCCATTGTAATGTAAGGTGTGTACTGAGCCCGGTCTGGAGCGGATTGCCTGGCCTTTTTGAGGGGTTCACCTTTCTAAGGCTTCTGCCCAGGATGGGGAGCAAAGATTTCAGCCGCCTCGCCCGGCACATGGGACTCGGCAAGTACCTGTGAGCTTGTTGTACCTGATAGAGCGTCCTGCGCATGGGATCATGCGCGTTCTCCCCCCTCATCCGAAAGCGTGAGGGCTAACAGCAACAGTGAGCAAAAGGAGGTTTGTCATGAACACGAAGCGTATCGCTACACTCTTGACGGCGCTGCTGATGGTTAGCTGTGCCACGACGGTCTTCGCAGCGCCATTGGGGCGCGGCAGCGGCGGCTGGGGAATGGGGAGTGCCTACCAGAGGATGTACAACCCTGCAACGGTTGAGTCCGTGAGCGGCGAGGTGATCTCGGTTAACAAAATGACCCCGAACAAAGGTATGGGCGCCGGGATTCACCTCCAGCTCAAGACCGACAAGGAGACCATTTCGATCCACCTGGGCCCAGCCTGGTACATAGATCGGCTCGATTCCCGGATTGAGAAAGGGGATACCATTGAGGTCAAAGGTTCCCGCGTGACGGTTGCCGGTAAACCTGTGCTCATCGCTGCGGAGGTGAAAAAGGGAGATGCGACGCTCAAACTACGCGATGACAGCGGGATTCCTGTTTGGGCGGGATGGAGAAGGTAGAACGCGGGTTACGCTGACCCCTTGAAGGAACCGCAGCCACAAGTGGGAAGAAGAATCGTCAAGACTGCTGGGCCCTATTCGGAAAAAGGTGATCACGAACCCACCCGAGTTCGTGATCACCGCGAGGGGATACCTTTCACTGCAGCATCGAGGATGCAAGGTACGCCATAAGGATCTTCACCATTTATGAAAGCACCCATTTCCATTTTCTGACTTGCAGAAAAAAGCAATCAGTGCGACGAGAAGCCAAACACAAAACATAAAAGCTACGAATATTCCCATAAACCCCTCAGCCTGCCAGACAAATCCAAACAAATCATACGGTTAGCTACTCTCATAAATGGGGAGACGACCCATCCTCACTTTCGATGCGGCATTGGCTGCCCCGCCACCACATCCCCATAACTGCCGGAATGGCCGTTGCCGGCTGGGTGGCAATTACTCCTGCATAAGCACCAGAACTCTTCAGGATGGATATCAGGTGGACAGGCAGGACAACGGGTAGTGATACGCGGATCTACGGGAACTAGATCCTATCATACATATACTTGAATATATATCAATGGGAAATTACTGCCCGGTGAGAAAAATCCGGTTTCAGGACCACTTGGTCATGAACGCGGCGCATTTACCGGAGCGGTTCGTACAGGGGTAAATCTGACAAGGTAGAGCTATATAACCCGAAGTAAAAAAGGAGTTAATAAGGATTGTCAAACAAAGCCTGCTGTACTATCCCGATCATTCATGATATCTTTTCTATTCTCGACCTTAAAGCGGATTCTTGGACTTGTTCGGCTCACAACCTCGCGAGTATCAGCTACTTCCCCTTTGGAGATCAACCTCTAAACCAGCATACACCGTAGTCAACTTGTTGCAGGTATTTATGCAAGAGGCTCTCTAGAGAGTGATGGAATAATCAGCCAATGCTATGTTAAGACCATCCTTCCACACCATGAATCGTCCAATGCGCAGCATCATCGCCACCACGTTGGCGGTAATCTACCTGACCATCTTGTTGAGTCCGTTCGCTTCGCTTGCCATGCATTCAAAAACGGTCGCCCACGCCTTAACCGGCGAATGCTCCGGAGATTGCTCCATCTGCGGCTGCTCAGCGGAAAGCAGGGCAACCCGCACCTGCTGCTGCAGCAAGAAAAAACAACAGCAGGCCCGCATCCAGGAAAACGAGGACGACGCAATACCAGACTGCTGCAAAAAGGTGCCGGCCAAAGAGAAGATCATGATCGCCTCCTGTGGATGCCCCTGTGGAAGTGGCAAGGCCATGGCGCTGCCGGGTGATAAAACGGATGAAATACTGGTCTATTACTTCACTGCACAGTTTGTACTGCCGCAGGTAACCTGCCGCTATTCCGAGCTATCCCATCTCCTCACCTCGCGTCACGTCGAACCGCCCGACCCTCCTCCCCGACAAGCATAACGGCTCCCCTCTCACGAACCTAGCACACACCGACGTATCATGCAGGTATACGCCGCGGGATTCCTGCGTCTCATCCGCCCCGAACCAGCGCACACCTGCGCCATGCCCGGAGGTTTATGCAAAATGTGCATTGGGCCAAATGCTTCGGTCTCTCTCTCGCCTTGCACCTGGCAGCCGCCACAGGCCTGATTGTCATGGCACCGCGTCACCTCGAGAGTACACCGGAAACCATCATGGTGGTATTCGAGGACCTTGCTGCGCCGGACCTGCCTCAGCATAAGGTCGCCCGGATACCGGATCGGGCCGTCGTGCGACCAGTCAGTCCGGCAACGCCAGCGAAATCGAAACCCGAAGCAGTGAAATCCGAGCAGTTACAGCAAGCAGTTCAGCCGGTTATGCCGCGCGGTACAGTGCCAAACCAGCCGATTGAGCAGAGTCAGGTCAGCGAAGTACCGAATGTATCACCAAAGCACACGACCGGCGTCTCAAGCCAGCCATCACCTGACAGTTCGGCGCCACAACCCGTGCAGCAGGCAGCAGCGGCAGCGGAGGGACGGCCCACCTTGGAACAGACGCAGCAGCGGTATGTGAAAGAACACTTTACCTATATCAGAGAGCTGATTACGAAGCATCTTGTCTATCCGCCGATAGCCCGCAGGATGAACTGGAGCGGAAAAGCCATCGTGGCATTCACCATCGCCGAAGACGGCACTGTCCACGCAGTCCGGGTGGTGGAGAAGTCCGGCTTCCCGATTCTGGATAAATGCGCGCTGGAAACCGTCCGGAATGCAGCACCATTCCCGAAGCCGCCGGTGCGGGCAGAGATTGTAGTGCCGATCAATTTCATGATGATGCGATAAGACACTGAGGGTCTTCGACCCAAATAAACTGTCACCATTTCTTTCAAGGAGAACATATAGGCATGAAAACAAGGAAACTAGCTATACTGACAGCAGCTCTCGGCCTGGCGCTGATGTGTCAGAGCGTACACGCCGAGAACCAGTTGCTGGACGAGATCACCGTCCGCGGCCAGAAGGAAGCTCCAAACGAGGAAAGCCTGTCTATCCGTGAAGTGCGCGAAAGCCCGGCCAAGGATATGGGGGAGGCCCTCAAGCAAGTCGATGGAATCAGCTACGTTCACAAGGGTGCCATCGCCAACGAAGTGGTACTGCGCGGTTTCCAGAAGGATAACATCAACGTCCTGGTGGACGGTGTCCGCCTGCATGGCGCCTGCCCATCCCGCATGGATCCCCCATCCTTTCACTACGATTTTGCCGAAATCGAGCAGGTCAAGGTCATCAAGGGACCCTATGACCTGTCCAATCCGGGAGGACTGGGCGGCACGATTGACGCCCAGACCAGGAAACCGGGCCAGGGGTTCGGCGCAGATGTCAACCTGGGCTACGGGGCGTGGAACAGCATCAATGCGTCTGCCACTGCCTCCTACGGTACTGAAGCATATGATGGCCTTTTGGGGTATGCCTATAAATACTCCGACGTCCCCGAATCAGGCGACGGCAAACGGTTGACCGAAATCTATCCGGCCACCAGTCCGAACCGCTACAAAAGCGGTTCCGTCGATTCCAAGGCCTATGAGATCAATACCGGCTGGGGCAAGTTTGCCATCAATCCTAGCGCCGACTCGCGCAGCGAGATAAGCTACACCTATCAGGATGCGGACCATGTCCTCTATCCCTACCTGAAGATGGATGCGGATTACGACAAAACCCACCGTCTGAACTGGACCTACCGTATCCAGAAGATTTCACCGCTGCTGCAGGACCTGAAGCTTCAGGCCTACTGGGATACGGTTGACCACCTGATGGATGACCGTTCCCGCTTCAGTTCGCAGACATCTACCCGCGCCTACTCCATGCAGACCGACGCCAGGACCGAGGTCTACGGGACGAAACTGAATGCCTCCCTGGCAGCCGGACCGGGAACCCTGAAAACCGGCATCGACTATTACAACCGCAACTGGGATGCCGTCAACCGGCGGGCCGGGTACTTCGCATACCGCGACCTTGCCATGATTCCGGATGTTTCCATCGACAATCTGGGCATGTTCGGCGAGTACGCAGTTGCGCTGGGAAACCAGCTGATCCTGAAAGGCGGCCTGCGCGGAGATCTGACCTGGGTCGAAACCAATAAAACTAACACCCTGGTTGCAGCTGGAACAAGCCGCGATTTCGCCGACGTCAGTGCCAACCTGCAGCTGACCTATACCCCAGTCAAAGGCCTGGACATATTCACCGGCATCGCACGCGGGACTCGCACCCCGGACCAGCAGGAGCTCTACCTCGACGTTCCGGTCCCGGGAGTGCCTTCTGCGGCATCGACCTATTGGCACGGCAACAAGGATCTGAAGTCCACGGTCAATCATCAGGCGGATATCGGCGCCAAATATTCAACAGAGCGATTCTATGTCAATGCATCGGTCTTTTACTCCGACCTGCAGGACTACATAAATTTCTCTCAGGTACCGACGAGCTTCGAAAAAAGTTACCAGAATATTCATGCCACCATGTGGGGAGCAGAACTGGGCAGCCAGGTCTCACTGGATTACGACCTGTTCCTGAGAGGTTCTCTCTCCTACGTGGAAGGCCGGAACGAGACCGAGAACCGTGCGCTTTCCGAGATTGCGCCGCTCAGGGGAACCGTTTCCGTCCGCTATGACAACGGCACCTTCTTCCTTGAAGCTCTGGAAAACCTTGCCAGGGAGCAGGACAGAGTCGACTCGGGCCTGAACGAGACAACCACGTCCGGCTGGGCGACAACAGATATCAAGGGCGGCATCAACTATCAACGGGTCTCGTTGATCATCGGCATCAACAACCTGTTGGACAGGCAATACTTGAGCCACCTCTCCTATGCTCGCGATCCGTTTCAAAGCGGCATCAAGGTGCCGGAAAACGGAAGAAACCTGTATCTCTCGATGAGATACCAATTCTGATTCAGCCACTCCATTCAATCGTTGCAGATGTACCATGACAACTAGGTAAATAAAAAGCGCCCCACGGTTCTTTCCGTGGGGCGCTGCCGTTTCATATCGTAAAAACCGATGCCACCTGCCGTACCTATAAATAATTCGAATTTGACTATATCGTGAATGTCGCATACAATATTCAGGTTATAGATCTTTTTCCAGGAGGATATATGAGCGAAGCGTTTCAGGTAAAGTCAGATCCGGAATTGTGGGAAAAGCTCGGGATGGATGTCGCCAGATTTTCGGGGATGCCGGCCATGCTGACCCAGGCCTACACCAATATCTTTCTCTCGCAGAAGAACCGTCCCGGGCAATGGCCTACTTTGACAGCATGGTGGAGAATATTCACACCGGGCGCATCCATGAAATCATGGCCGTCAAGGAGAGCGGAAAGCCGGTTATCGGCACCTTCTGCGTCTATGTGCCGGAAGAGCTGATCGTAGCGGCAGGTGGTGTCTGTGTCGGCCTGTGCGGCGGCGCTCAAGGCTCGGTTGCCGATGCAGAGAAGATTCTGCCGCGCAATATCTGTCCGATGGTCAAATCCGCCTTCGGTTTCAAGGTCGGCAAGATCTGCCCCTACTTCCAGGCCGTGGATCTGGTCTATGGCGAGACCACCTGCGACGCCAAAAAGAAAACCTGGGAACTGCTTGACCGTTATGTCCCGACCCACGTCATGGAAATCCCCCAGATGAAACGTGAGCGGGACAAGAAGCTCTGGGTCGAAGAGGTAAAGGACTTCAAGACAGCGGTCGATAAAATTGCCGGCACGGAAACCGGTTTTGCAGATATTGCCGGTGCGATCAGCACCATCAACGCGAAACGTGCCTCCCTGCAGCGGCTCAACAACCTGCGTCACCACAACCCGTCCCCCATCAGCGGCAAGGATATGCTGCTGATCGAGCAGATCGCCTTTTACGACGAACCGGTCCGCTTTGCTCAGAAAGTGCATGCACTGTGCTACGAGCTGGACCAGAGGATCGCCGACGGGATCGCTGTCGCCCCGGCCTCAACCCCGCGCATCATGGTATCCGGCATTGAAAAACCGGGGTGTACCGCCCGCGACGATTGCCCGCTCGGTGCACCTCGCCGTGGCGGGACGACTGGCAGGCATGGTCGCCAAGAGCGGCTACGGCGACCACGTGGTCTTCAGCGGCGGCGTAGCCAACAACACCACCCTGGTGCGGCTGTTGCAGCTGGAGTTGGGGGTGGCAATAAAGGTTCCCCCGGGACCTTCCATCGTAGGCGCTTTGGGGGCTGCACTGCACGCGAGCACGTTGTAGCAGATGTTATCCGGGGGAAAGCAGCCCGTGCGGACTTTTGCCAGAAGCACGAATTAATTCTATTTTTTACCACCAAGGAGAAAGAACATGTTCAAGAAAATCGCCCTGTCTCTGGCCCTGACTCTCGTTGCGGCCGGTACTGCACTGGCTGCCAACTACATTGAACCGCAGCAGTTGAAGGAGATGATGGACCAGAAAAAGCCGGTGGTGCTGGTGGATATCCAGCCTGCCGCTGATTTCGAAAAGCACCACCTGCCCGGTTCCATCGAAACCCATGCCTTTCCGGCCAAGAGTGACGAGGAAAAGAAGCGGCTGGACAAGACCCTGCCGATTATCAATGCCAGTAATGCACCGGTAGTGGTGCTCTGCCCCCGGGGTATGAGCGGCGCCAAGAACAGTTATGCTTACCTTATCTCCAAGGGGATTCCTGAATCTCGACTGCAGATCCTGGAAGACGGCATTGCCGAATGGCCCTACAAGGAACTGTTTGTAAAGGGACGCTAGGAAGGCAGGTTCGGGGAGATGAGCCGGAAGCCCACAGGGATCGGTACATCTCCCCGGAAGCAAGGAATGCATGATACAAGGAGTTCCTGACATAACTTCACTGCTGGCAGGCAGCACTGATTTTTCAACCAAACCGGTTTCACCCGCCAACCGTTGGCGTTGCCTTCATCTCGAACGCGGTCTTCTTAGGGGATCCGTAAACAGCGACTTGGGACCAGGGGACAGCTGTTACTGCCCCGCCCCCAAAGTCCCAAGTCCCGGCCTTTAATACTTCTCGAATCCACCATCCGAAAAACCGGAGTCCTCATGCATCTCCAGGTCATGGCCGACTGCCTTTTTGGCATAACCGTGTGACTTTGTCAGCTTCAGTTCTTTTGCGCCCAGCCTGGCAGGACTCTTTCTCTCTACGGCTTGCTCCCTTGTTGCCGCATGCCCGTTTATCTTGAAAAAATCGATGCTGCTCTGCAGCTGCTCGGCCTGGCTGGAAAGCTCTTCAGCGGTGGAGGAGACCTCTTCCGAGGCAGAGGCATTCTGCTGGATCACCTGGTCCAGTTGCTGGATCGCTTTGTTGATCTGTTCCGCGCCGGTGTCCTGTTCCCTGCAGGCGGCACTGATCTCCTGAACCAGTTCGGCGGTCTTCCGGATGTCGGGCACCATTTTATTCAACATCGCGCCGGCCTTCTCGGCAACCTCCACGCTGGACGAGGAGAGTTTTGATATTTCGGCAGCCGCCTTCTGGCTCCGTTCGGCCAGTTTGCGCACCTCGGAAGCCACCACGGCAAACCCCTTGCCGTGCTCGCCGGCCCGTGCAGCCTCTATCGCCGCGTTCAGGGCCAGCAGGTTGGTCTGCCGGGCGATCTCCTCGATGATGGAGATCTTTCCGGCGATCTCCTTCATGGCGGCCACGGTCTGGACCACTGCCTTCTCGCCCTCCTGGGCGTCCGTGGCAGACTTGACGGCGATTTTTTCCGTCTGGATGGCGTTGTCTGCGTTCTGTTTGATGTTGGAAGACATCTGCTCCATGGAGGAGGATGCCTCCTCGGCTGCCGCCGCCTGCTCACTCGCCCCCTGGGACATCTGTTCGGAACTGAAGGAGAGTTCCTGGCTCCCGGAAGCTACATTGTCGGCGGCTGTTTTCACCTCGGTGACCACGTCGCCCAGTTTTTTGACCATGGCATGCAAGGCAAGCATCAGTTCGTCTTCCGGCGAACGTTCCTTTATCACGACCGTGAGGTCGCCGTTGGCAATCAGCTTGGCTGCCTCAGAGATACTTCGGGTCGCCTGGACAGAGCTGTTGACGGCGGCGGCTATGGCCTCGAAGGTCCCCCTGACTTCCTTGGTGTCACTGTCGGAAGGCTCGGTTGCGAGGGTAAAGTTGGCATCACCTTTTGCCAGCCGCCCCAAGCCGGCCACGAGTTTGGTTGTTTCAATATCCTGGTAGTCGGTTATCTTCCTGGCCAGCCGGGCCGCCTTCTTCACCGCGGTCAGATCCGTCACCACCTCGAAGGCGCCGATCACCTTGCCGCTGCCGTCCTTGATCGGCACACCGGTGTACGAGATGTCAAGATCAAGCCCAACCGAGGGATGAGCATCGGTCTCGCTCGTTGCCTGGCGTCCGCCGGAGATGGCCTGGGAACAGGCACAGTTCTGGGTCTTGCAGTCGCCGGTCTTGAAGTGGTCGTAGCATTTGGTACCGGCCACCTGGGCCGGCGTCTTCCCGCCGACCTTGGCTCCCAGTTCGTTCATGTAGAGAACCGTATAGTCGTTATCGATGATCAGGGCCGGACTGGGCATGCTGTCCAGGAAACCGACCAGCCTGGCTATCGTGTCGTTAACCCCCTGGACGATGTCGCGATACGCTCCCTGATGTTTGCTTGCGTCGGCACGGGTATTCAACCGCCCCTCCATGGCCGCCTGGGCAAGCATGGCGGCATCGGAGCTGAGGGTATTGACCACCTTGACGCAGGTGTTCAAGGCGTCGGCGATCGACTCGAAGGTCGCATTCACTTCCTTGGTGTCGTTATCGGCAGGCTCGGTGGCGATGGTAAAGTTGACATCGCCTAGCGCCAGTTTGCCCAGGCCATCGACAAGTTTTCTGGTTTCATTTTCCTGATAGTCGGCAATCTTTTTGGCAAGCCTGGCCGCCGCCTTGACCGCAGTCTGGTCCGACACAACCTCGAAGGCGCCGATGACCTGGCCGGCCTCATCGCGCAACGGCATGCCGCTGTAGGCGATATCGAGATCGACCCCGGCCGCCGGATGGGCATCGGTCTCACTGTGTGCCACCAGCCCGCTTTGCATAGCCTTGCCGCAGGCACAGTTCAGGGTTTTGCAGTCGCTTGTCTTGAAGTGATCGTAGCATTTGGTACCGGTCACCTGGGCCGCGATCTTCCCGCCGACCTTGGCTCCCATCTCGTTCATGTACAACACGTTAAACTCTTTATCGATGATCATGGCGGGAGCCGGCATGTTGTCAAGCAAACCGACCAGCCTCGTGATAGTCGTGTTGACCCCTTCCACGATCTTGCGGAAATCTCCTTCGTGTTTCGATGCGTCGGCGCGGGTGGTGAGTTTGCCGTCCACGGCCGCCTTGGCCAGCATGTTGGCGTCGACGACCAGGGCCTTGATGTTCTCGATCATCTTCTTCATGGAGGCAAGCAGCATGCCGGTCTCATCGGTGCTGGCGATGTCGATTTCCATGCTCATGTCGCCGGCGGCGACCCGGTTGCTGACATCCACCGCCCTGGCGATCGGCCTCGTGATGCTCCTGGTGACGAGCCAGGCGATGGCCGTGGCAAGGACAAAGCAGGCCGCCAGTAGGAAATAGATAAGCATCGAGACGCTATGATAAGAATGCGTTGCCTCTTCCCCTATCCGGTCCATCTCGCCGCTCTGGTGCTTGATCAGCTCGCGGACCGACCCCATATAGGCGGTCTGCAACTGACGGTACTTGCCGAACAGCAGCGTTACCGCCGTCTTTTTGTCACCCGCCTCGATGACAGTCAGCAGGTGATTCATTTCCTCCTGGTACGGGGTATGGGCATCGTTAACGGCTTTAAGGGATGCCTTCCCCTTCCCGTCAAACATAAATCAGGTTTTGATTTTCCTCTGTGTACCTCTGTGTACCTCTGTGGTGAGGCTTTATGCATTGGGTTGTTTGTGACTGGTCGACTGGTGCTGAATAGTTACGCGCTTTTTTTCTTTCGCCGTGCGGTGGCTTCCCTCGGTTCAGGCGAAGTTGAACCGTCATCGGCGATGCCGAAGCTCTCGAGAATGCAGGTTAAGAAGTAGCGGAACGCCTCGCTCCTGCCGTTTTGCTGGCGGTAGGCCAGCGTCCGTCTCCGTTCATGGCTGAAACCGGCCACCCTGTGCTCGCGGAGCCTCCCCTCTTCCAGATGGCTCTGCACGAGGCAGCGGGAAATGAAGGCAATCCCTTCTCCGGCCACGACAGATTCGATGATGACGTGCAGATCGTCGAAGAGGAAAACATTGCCGAACTCCCTGGGATCGCGCCCGATCGCCGCCATGTTGTGGGCGAGGAGCTTGCCCGAGCAGCAGTCCTCCTTTCTCCGGTACAGGCGGTGGGGAATCAGATCGTCTACGGAGATCTCAGGGGACGACAGGCCGAGACTGGGCGCCGAGACGAACACCATCGTGTCCGTGCCGAGCCCGACGGTGGTAAACGGCGCGAAGTCGATATTCTCCCAGTGTTCCAAAACGACGAGGTCGAACTCATTGTCCCGCAACCCCTGCAGCGCTCTCGGCGGCGTTTCCATGCTCAGATGGAAGTCCGCCTTCCCCTCGTACCTGGCCATATACCGTTTCAGGATGGCCGGCAGGTAGGCGCAGCCGAAGGGGCGGGTGCAGGCGAACGCCAGCACGGGCCGCTCGTTTAGTTCCTGAAGCTGCTTGTCGAGGGCGCTCTCAAGTTCCAGCATCTGAAATGCCTTCTCATACATGATGCTGCCCGCTTCGGTCGGCTTGAGCACCGCCCCGCTCCGGTCAATGAGCCGGCATCCGTACTGCTCCTCCAGGAGCTTGATCCGACGCGAGACCGCTGACTGGGTGACGCAGAGAATATCCGCCGCCTTCGAAAAGCTGCCGCACCGCACCACCTCGAAAAACGTCCGCAGATACCCTGAATCTGTCACCTTCGCCTCCTCCATCCACAGCTGTCATGCGCCCCACGCATGGCAGCATGAGAATGTATCATTTTACCTATAATACACAAACCTATATATTTGGGGGGGAAGTAATTCACCAAGGGCGCTGCGCAACGCCCCTCTCCACCAGGGGCTGCAGTTGCAAGGGCGGCGGCGGGTGGTACCATATCCCTACCGTCCGCGAAAAAAAGGAGCATAAAAATGAACAAAATCGTATCTTTCATGGCAGTACTGGCAATTGTAGCAGCTTCACTTTTCGGGTTCAGCCAGTCCGCTCAGGCAGACGAGATCAAGTTCGTCGGCGTCATCACCAAGATCGAGATCGCCGGCAAGGACGCGAAGACTGCGACCGCCACGCTCAAGGACAACAAGACCGAGGCGCTGGTCGTCATTACCGTGAACGACGACCTCACCCTGGACAAGTTCAAGGATCACAGGATCGTCGAGGGCGACGAGATCCGCTGCAAGTACGAGGTGATCGACGGCAAGAACGTATCGAAGCTGTTCAGAAAGACGGCGGGATGCTGATGTGACTAGGGCGAAAGCAAGATTCGTCCTGCGAAAGCGGGATCCTTGCGACTGAAGAAGCTGCGCTGTAGTTTTTACGAAAACTGCAGCGCTTTTTTTTGCCGTTATTACATCTGATGGTGCAATAAAAGAGTGCACCTGAATGGACAGTTATGCCGCCCAGGCAGGTGCACTCTGCACAAAAAAGAACCGTCACGATGACTTGGCCACGCCTGCCCCAAAAGCCCTGCATTTGCGTGCCTCGACCCGGATCGACTCAAGGCTTCAGGGCAGGTCCTGGGCCCTTACTCGCAAATGAAGTTAACTTCGATACGACGGTTTTGGGCCCTGCCTTCCGCGGTCTTGTTGCTGGCCAGCGGCTTGTTCGGTCCGTACCCCTCGGCTTTGATACGCTCGGGAGCAATTCCAGAAGCAGTGAGGAGGTAGGTGCGGACGCTATCGGCACGGCGCTGGGAGAGCTTCATGTTGCTCGCCTTGGTGCCGACGTTGTCGGTATATCCTTCGATAACTCCCCTGGCATTAGGGAATTCCTTCAGGAAATCGCCTATCTTATCCAGTTCGTCATGATACTTCGGTTTGATGTCGGACTTGTTGGTGTCAAACTGGATGTCAATGACCGTCGGGCTGCACAGCCTGGCCGCTTTCGGCTGAACGACCGCGACTACCGGAACAGTTACTGCTACGTTGGCCGCACTTGTTGCCACACCTCCTGCTCCTTCACATGTCAAGTTGTAGGAGGTGTTTTCTGCGGGCGTGATGCTCATGCTACCCTGTGGCGGAACAGAGCCGACGGTTGGTTGAATGACGCAGTTCGAAGCATTTTGCGAAGTCCAGTTCAGCGTGGCAGACTCACCCTTGCTGATGGAGACGGGCGTGACCGACAGGCTGCTGGTCGGGGCAGGGGCCTTTGGCAGCGGCGCAGCGGCAACCGCGATGCGTGCGGAGCTGCCCGACGTGCCGCCCGCGCCGTTGCACGACAGGGAATAGACGGTATCGGCCGCAGGAGTTATGGTCATGCTCCCCTGCGCGGCTACCGGACCGATGTTCGGACTAATGTCGCAGTTCGTGGCGTTTCGGGAGGTCCAGCTGAGCCTGGCCGTCTCCCCTTTTGTGATGGAACCGGGCACTACGTCCAGACTGCTCGTTGGGGCGAGAGCGGGTGGCGGCTGAACAGCGGCAACCGGTGCAGCAGCTTCCATGCCCCCAAAGAGGAAGGTGAGCCCAGCGGTGTATTCCCAGTTGTACTTGGGACTGTCGGGATCTTCCAAAACGAAGAGCTGGCGAGCATCGCCGCGTAGCGCAATCGAGTCCGTCAAAAACAACTTGACCCCCAAGCCTGCATTGACCGTTGCGTCGGTGGTTCTATCACTGATTTTAAGACCATCACGACCGTGACCATAGGTGAGTCCGCCGCCGCCCACGGCGAGATACGGCACCAGCGGCCCTTCCGGCATGAAGTTATAGAGTATATCCAAGCGATACGACAAAGCGTTGATGCTTGTTCCCGACCGGGTACCTTTTGTCGCCAGGTAATCAGCGACCGCTTCCATCTCCCAGTTCCTCGTCAGGTCGTATCCGAGGCGCAGTCCAAACACGGGGGCGGTTTCCAAATGCTGGACACCGCCGAAGGTGTAACCGCCGACAAAGGGCGAAACGGAAAGCGCTCCCGCTCTTTCACCGGCTACCACGGGGCCCGCCGTAATGCAAAGGACAGCGAAGGCCAGCATCAATGCAGCTACGTTCTTCTTCATAAATCCCTCCCTTGATAAATTAGGAACCATAAGCCTCACGAACACCTTCAGCAACTGCCTCGGTCTGCAGGTGTGCCCCTACATACTGTCAGGAAGCTACCGATACTTCGCACATTTTCCATTTTCTCCATACCCCATCCCCCTCCTGACCTCCCCCTTGAAAGGGGAGGAACTTGTACAGCGACAGATTGGTGTTATCAGGTGAGTTTATGATGACCGCACTGCATTTCCTTTAGAAATAGAGCGTTGCGAAGAATGACATGCTACCTTGCTTTCATGATAACCGCGAATGGCGTTGGAATAAACTCATGCAAGAGTATAGCTATCATTTGGATCAAGTCAATGGGCCGTCATGTGTCACATCCAAAAACCGGATTCAATAAAACAACCTCAGTCGAGCTCTGCTATGTACCAGTATTTACGAACAAAGCCGCTCCCCTTGCAGAGGAACGGCTTTGTTTATTCGGAGATGGTGCTCGATGAGGAAAATGCACCGGCTTCAATCTAATTCCGCAGATTGTTCCCAGAGGGCAGCCAGGGACTTTGCGGCCGAGGCGGGCTGTTCGGCCCGCCCCTCGTTTGGAATAGCTTGTCCTACTTGACTGTATACCAGAATTTTGAACTGCGCACCTTTCCGTCTTTCAGCTGGAACTTGCACATCACGCCGTATTTCCCCTTCCTGGACAGGTCGAAGTCGGCACCGAAGTGTCCCTGCATGCCCATCAGGTCCTTGGCCTGGGCGCTCTTGTCGGGGTTCTGCACCTTCAACTTAACCTCACCTTCGGTCAGGGCCTTGCCGGTTTTGGCATCCTTGAATTCGACCGCGATGTGATGGGTTTCCTTCATCTCCTTCGGCATCTCCATCTTCATGGCCTTCATGTGCTCTTTCATGCTGATGACCTTGAAGGTTGCTTTCACGCCATCCACCACCTCCTCATGGGCCACATCGCCCTTATGTCCGCTATGGCTCATATCCATGGAACCATGGTCCATTGCGGCGAAAGAGGTCATGGGAACTGCGAGTGCAAAGAGTGCCGCGATCATTACCGTCGTTTTTTTCATGTTATCGATTCTCCTTTGAGGGGTGGGTGTTTCCTTAACACGCTTTATTATCTGCATTTGATATGCCAACATGTAGCATGCTGACATTGCATCATTTCCTGTTACTAGCCACCTGGGACCCAGAGGATATTCCACACGTTTCGTAGCATATTCCTCAGCATGCTCCGGGCACTACCCTCTTCGTTGAACAAGGTCAGTGCTTCATTCCCGAGTAGTGCAGTCTTCCCTTTTTCAAGTCTCTCTTCTTCATCAATACGAAGATCACCGGCGTCATGATCAGGACATGAATCGCCGAGGAAATCATGCCGCCGATCATCGGGGCGGCGATCGGCTTCATCACGTCGGCACCGGTGCCCGAGGACCACATGATCGGAAGCAGACCCAAAAGGGCCACCGCCACGGTCATCAGTTTGGGCCGCAGGCGGAGCACCGCCCCCTCGAAGGTCGCGTCGTAGATATCCTGTTCCGTGCAGGGGCCGTTGACCAGCTTTTTGTCCAACGCCTCGTGCAGGTAGATGACCATTACCACCCCGGTCTCGACGGCTATGCCGTAGAGGGCGATGAAACCTACCCAGACCGCAACCGAGAGATTATAGCCCAGGGCATACACCAGGTAGACTCCTCCTATCAGGGCGAAGGGGACCGAAAGCATGACCATGCTCGCCTCCAGGGCCGAATGAAAGGTGAAGTAGAGCAGGATGAAGATAATCACTATCCCCATCGGCACCAGGACCTGCAGGCGGGCCTTGGCGCGGATCTGGTTCTCCCACTGTCCGGACCAGGCCAGGTAATATCCGGCGGGGAGTTTGAGGTTTTTCTCCAGCACCTCTTTGGCCTCGGTCACGAAGCCTCCCATGTCCCGGCCGCGGACGTTAAGAAAGACGAGAGATCGCAGTAGCCCCCCCTCGGAGTTGATCTCCGGCGCACCGGTGGAGATTTTCAGCCTGGTTACCAGCGACAGCGGCACCTGGGCGCCCTCCGTGCTTGCCACGAGTATGCGGCGGATGGCCGGGATACTGTCGCGGTAGTCCCGCAGGTAGCGGAGCCGGATCGGAAAGCGGTTGCGCCCCTCGACGGTGGTGGAAAGCATCTCTCCCCCCAGGGCGGTCTCGATGACGTCCTGGATGTCGCCTACATTCACGCCGTAACGGGCGGCAGCCTCGCGGTCAATGTCGATGTCTATGTAATTGCCGCCGGTGACCCGTTCCGCCACCACGTCGGCTGCGCCGTTGATCGGCTTGAGGATGGCCTCGGCCTGAATCGCCAGATCCTTGAGCACATTCAGGTCGTTTCCGAAGATTTTAACCCCCAGGTCGGTACGCACCCCGGTGGAGAGCATGTTGATGCGGTTGATGATCGGCTGGGTCCAGCCGTTACGGACCCCGATCTGCCGCAGCTTGCCGTCCAGCTCGGCCACGATGTCGGCCTTTTTCATGCCGGCGCGCCATTTGTCCTTGGGCTTCAGGATGATGATGCTCTCGAACATGGAGACCGGCGCCGGGTCGGTGGAGGTCTCGGCCCGCCCTACCTTGCCGAGCACATGCTCAACCTCGGGGACGCTCTTGATGATGGCGTCCTGCACCTGTATCAGCCGCTTGGCCTCGGTAATGGAGACGTTGGGAAGCGTGACCGGCATGTAGAGGAGAGACCCTTCGTCCAGGGGCGGCATGAACTCACTCCCCAGGCTCATGAACATCGGCACGGCTATCGCCAGGGCTACGAGGTTGAGGGCGATGGTGGTCTTTTTCCACACCAGCACCCAGCGGATCACCGGCGAATACAATTTGATGAAGAAGCTGGACACCGGATTGGAACTCTCCGGCGGCATCTTGCCCCGCATGAAGTAGTACATCAGTACCGGCACCAGCGTGATGGCGATCATGGCGGACCCCATCATGGAGAAGGTCTTGGTGAAGGCGAGCGGGTGGAACAGTTTCCCTTCCTGTCCCTCAAGCATGAAGACCGGCACAAAGGAGAGGACGATGATCGCCAGGGAGAAGAAGATCGCCCGGCCGACCTGCTTGGCAGAAGTTATGACGACCTCCAGCCTTTTTCCCGCCCTCTCTTCGGGCGGCATCTCCGAGAGGTGGCGATAGCAGTTCTCCACCATGATGACGCCGGCGTCCACCAGGACACCGATGGCTATGGCGATGCCACCCAGGGACATGATGTTGGAGCTTACCCCCATAAGCTTCATGGTGATGAAGGCGATCAGCACCGAGACCGGCAAGGTCAGGACGATCACCAGGGCGCTCTGGAAATGGAGCAGGAATACCAGGATGACCAGCGAGACGACGATCGATTCCTCCAGCAGGTTTTTTTTCAGGGTGTCCACCGCTCGCGCGATCAGGTCGGAGCGGTCATAGGAGACCATGATCTTCACGCCGGGCGGAAGCCCCTTCTCCAGCTCCTTGATCTTCACCTTTACCCGGTCAATGACATCCTTGGCATTTTCGCCGTAACGCATGACGACGATGCCGCCGACCGCCTCACCCTCGCCGTTCATCTCCAGGAGGCCGCGCCGGATGGCGCCCCCCATCTGGACCGTACCCAGGTTCTTGACGTAGATCGGCGTGCCGCGCATGTCGGCTCCGATCACGATGTTCTCAAGGTCGGCCTTGGACTTCACGTAGCCCCGTCCCCGTATCAGGTACTCGGCATCGGCCTGCTCGATCAGCCTCCCCCCCACATCCTTGTTGGAGGCCTTGACCGCATCCATGACCTTGCCCACCTTGATGTTGTAGGCGAACAGCTTGTTCGGGTCGAGATCTATCTGGTACTCGCGCACCAGGCCGCCGATGGATGCTACCTCGGCCACCCCCTGGACCGTGTTGAGCTGGTAGCGCACGAACCAGTCCTGCAGCGTGCGCAACTGCTCCAGGTCGTACCCCTTGCCTTCGATGGTGTACCAGAAGACATGCCCGACGCCGGTGCCGTCCGGGCCCAGGGTCGGGACCACACCGGGAGGAAGCAGGGATGCGGCATAGTTCAGGCGCTCCAGCACCCGGGTCCTGGCCCAGTAGATGTCGGCCTTGTCCTCGAAGATGACATAGATCATCGAGAAGCCGAATGCCGAGGAGGCCCGCACGGCACGGACCTGGGGCAGGCCCTGCAGGTTGACAGCCAGGGGGTAGGTTACCTGGTCCTCCACCACCTGGGGCGAGCGGCCCGGGTAGTCGGTAAAGACGATCACCTGGTTGTCGGAGAGGTCCGGAATCGCGTCCACCGGCGTATGGTAAACCGACCAGAGCCCCCAGGCGATGATCAGCCCGAATACCATCAGGACAATGACCCGGTTACGGGCAGAATATTCGATTATCTTCTCTATCATTACAGAACCTCGGAACGCGGGACTAGGGGCTAGGGACTGGGCAAACCTCGGGACCGGGAGCTAGGACCGGGTACTCGCTTTAGCCAGTCCCCAGTCCCCAGTCCCCAGTCCCTAGTCCCTGCTTTTCACATCTTCATGTCATCCATCTTCAAGGTCCCCTTCTTTGCCGGGGGCTGCTGTGCCGGTGGGGCGCCACCACCCCGGCCGGGCGCCGCGGGTTTCTTGTCGTCGGTCTTCATGCCGGGCATGTTTTCGTGCCCGCCGCCGCTACCCTTGAGCTGCGACTCGGAATCGATCAGGTAGCCGCCGGATACCGCCACCATGTCACCCGCCTTGAGGCCCGACAGTATCTGCGCCTTGTCGTCAACCCGCTCTCCCACCTGCACGTCGCGGGGCTCGAACATGCCCGGGGAGGTCTCCACCCAGACCACCTGGCGCTTGCCGGTGTCGATGACCGCTGTCACAGGGACGACGATCCCCTTGACCAGCGGGATTCTGATGATCGCGTTGACGAACATGTCGGGTTTCAAACTCATGCCCGGGTTTGCCAGCTCCACCCGTGCCTTGACGGTATGGGTCTTCGGGTCGTGGAAAGGATACACGAAGCTGATCCTGCCGTTTAATGCGGAGCTATGTTCGACCGCGGAGCGGATTTCCACCCGCTGGCCGACCCGCACATACGGTACTTCGTTTTCAAAGACATCTATTTCCACCCAGACCTTGGAAAGATCGGCGATATTGAAAAGCACCTCCCCCGTATTGACGTACTGTCCAAGCTGGACCATCTTTTCGATGACGGTGCCGGAGAGCGGCGTGTAGATCGGCAAGCGGATGTTCGGTTTGCCCGCCTTTTCCAGTTCGGCGATCTGATGTTCTTTCACCCCGAACAGCATCAGCCGCTGCTTGGCCGACGCAACCAGACCCTCGCCATTCTGGGAAATGGAGGGAATCGGAGAATTTTTCAACTGGTCACGGCTCCTGACGGCCAGCAGGTATTCCTGCTGGGTCGCCAAAAGGTCGGGCGAGTAGAGCTCAGCCACAGGCTTGTCCTTGGTTACCAAGGCGCCGACGGTGTTCACGTTCAGCTTGTCGATGCGGCCGGCGACCCAGGCGGTGACCTTGGCCTGGCGCGACTGGTCGAACTGGACGATGCCGACGGCGTTGATCTCCTTGTTCAAGGTGGTCTGTTTCGCCGCCACGGTGGCAACATTCGCCATGACCCGCTGGGTCGGGGAGATGGAGACGTGGCCAAGCATGTCCGCCTGCTGCTTCTGCTCCGCGGTCTGGGCAGCACCGCCTGGGACTGCATCGATCTTCTTGATCAGTTCCATGCCGCAGATCGGGCAGGTTCCCGGCTTGTCCTTGATAATGAAGGGGTGCATCGAGCAGGTGTAGAGCTGTACGCCCTGGGCCGCCTTCTGGTCAGTTGCCGTGCCGGGATGCTTCTTCTGCCGGAGATACCAGGCGCCCCCTGCTGCCGAGGCCGCAATGATGAGCACCAGGGGGATTGCGATTTTCTTGTTCAGAGCCATGGTCGTACCTCGGTATGGTGAATTTTAATGATGTTGGGAGTGTTCCGGTGCGGGTGCCGCAGCAGGAGGAGTTAGCGGCTTTTCCGCCGGAGCCGCAGCAGGCGATGTCGATGGCACCGATGGCGCTGGTACGAGTTCGGTTCCGACGACCGCCTCGAGCTGGGCAACTGTCATCATGTATTCGGCCTGAGACTCGTACAGTTGTCGCTCGTAGTTGAACAGGGTCATCCTGCTATCGAGCAGATTCAGGAAATCCACCTTGTTTACCCGGTAGCCGATGGTGGCCGATTCCAGGGACTGTTCCGCCTGGGGGATGATGCCGGTCTTGTACAGGGTCACCAGTTTTTCCCTCTTTTCCAGCTTGGCGAGGAGGTCGGAGACGCCCGAATCGATGGTGTTCCTGAGGCCGTCCATCTCATCGGTTGCCATGCGGGCCTCCGAATCCGATTCGGCCACCATGGCATGACGCCGGGACTGTTGCACCGGCAGGTTGAAGGTAACGCCCAGAGAGTACATGTCCAATCCCTCATCCCCCATGGTCTTGTCACGCTGCATGTATTCCAGGGAGACGTTGAAATCGGGATAGAACTCCTTTTGGGCGAGTTTGTGTCCCGCCTCCCCCTTATCAATCAGGGCCCGCAGGCTCTTGACCATGGGGCGTTTCTCCCAGGCCGTTGCCCTCAGATGGCCGGCCGAAAGCTGGAACGGCTTGAGCTCGAAGTCGGGGATTCTCCCCACCGCTGCCTCGGGCGAACGAAAGAGCAGGGCATTGAGGGCCGCCTCAAGGCTTTTCCGTTCCTGCTCCAGGGAGATCTTCATGTCGAGCAACTTCGAGCGTTCCACCTGGGATTTGAAGACGTCCTGCTGCACACCCTGGCCGACCGAGTACTTGATCTCGGCGAGGGAAACGAAATCGCCGAGAATCCTGATGTTCTTGTCAACGATCGCCAGAGACTTGTCGGTAAAGTAGATCTTGTAGTAGGTCTCCTTTACCATCCTGACCAGTTCGAGTTTCCTCTCCTCCACCTGCCACCGGTACGACTCGGCTTCCTGGGCGGCTATTTCCGCCTTGAGCCCCCGTTTGCCCCAGAACGGGAGTTGCTGGGAAATGCCGATCACCTTTTGGGTCATGGGGTCTTTGCTGAAGTTGAACGGGTCCGTCACGATGCCATTCTGTATTTTAAGCATCAGCATAGGATCGTCCAGGGACCCGGCCAGGGCAACCCGGCTTTTGAACATCTGCCAGCGCGCCTGCGAGGACTTCAGCTCGGGGTTGTTGGCGACCGAGGCGGTAACGAGACCCGCCAGGTCTGCGGCAGGCAATTTCACTTCTTCCGACCGCGCCACGGTTGTCGGAAGAGATAACAGCATCAGCAATGCAAATATGCGAATGTTTTTCATGGGAGCTCCTGACTATTAGATGCCGGTGCAGATCCGATACACAGGTCATGCCAATAGCTATCTATCCGATTTAATGAGCTTAGCACCCCTCCATCCCGGAGTCCTTGGAGAATATTACTCATTGATGGGAGAGTATTCTACAACGATTTCCTTAATGGGCGTACCAATATCTTCTATCGGCGTCCCCGGCCGCCTGCATTAACAAGGAATTGCAGGCAGCAGTTATTTACTGCCAGGCAAAATTATGCCATATTTTCGAGTCCGGTAAATGAGCAAACCTGGACATCCAGGCGTCGGAAAAGGTCGGGTATGATCAACGTCAACTATTATTCCCGGGCGGGAGTCCTAATTGTCGCTCATCACGGGTACATAAGGGAGATGAAGCGGAGTTAAATAGTGCAGCAATCTGATGCCCATGACGCAGGAAATTATGGTGACATCTTCTCTGGTTGTTTTCGTTCGGTCCTCAACAACCTGTTGCTGTTTTTTAAGTGTGGCATTAGTATCAGCCTTTTGCCGGGACCGTGAAAATGGAGGTGTTGTATCATGCGAAAGCTTTGGCTGTTTCTGCTGGCGGCTATTAGGCGCGGTTGCGCAACGCACAGCGAAGTGAACCGGGAGCGGCTGGCAAGCCTCCCGCAGCACTATTCACAGTTCGACATGGCCCTGGCTTGGGAGGTTAAACCTGCGGGAAAGGAAACGGTCGTGCAAGGCGTCGTTAAAAATCTCCGTTACGCCTTCATGGACGGGATTGAGGTCTGGATCGCTGCGGTCGATGCGGCGGGAAAAACAAGGGCGCGCTCTGTATGTTACATCCTCTCACAGCAAATCAAGCAGGACGAGGTCGCTCCCTTTAGCATCAAGCTGCCGGTTCTTGTGGAACCAGGAACGCTGCTGCAGTTCACCTACAAGTATCAGGGTAGCGATGGAGGTGAGGGCGGCGTGAACTGGATGCAGAGTTTTGAATCGGTCGTGCCTGGCCTGTGACACGTAGGACTCCGCTATGTACCAGTATTCAAGAACAGTGGTAACTTGAAAGTGAAAATAGAAAGGCGACCAGTGGTCGCCTTCTGAATAAATTCATATCATGCAAGTCCGCGAGAACCAGCCTTGCTCAGGCTTTGATGAAGGCATTGGATGGTGCCTCTGCCTCACGCTCCGGTTTTCTGAGAAGAGAAGTAGCAGAAGCCCTGGATTGCTATGACGATGGCACATAAAGCGGCGAAAACGGTCAGAAAAGTTACCATAATTTACTCCTCCGTGGTGAGAATTGCTCCTCAGGTTGGCTGCTTAATGAGGAGTATGCTGTAAACCTGCCGAAAAATCCACACCAACCTACCGAAAAAGTTAAATTTAATGCAAAAAGATACTAATCCCTATTATCGGTTCCGCCATCGGCCCTTTGCCAATACATCTTTCCAGAGGCAACCGGTTGAAATCGTACAACTGCTCGATTAATAAACACTACACAGCCCTGCCAAACCTCTAGACGAGGACACCTTCAAAATTCCATGCGCGGCTTACCGAAGATGAAACCAGCCAATTCTCCGCTCTTACCCAGCTAAAAAGGCACGCTGAATCCCACGAAAGCGTCCAAAAAGCGTACTGCACAACCAGTCAATCCAGATCACCGAAAATAAACTGGGGTAAATGATTGCTACGTGCAGGAAATGAAGACCGTCGAGGCTGAAGCACCGGGGATAGTGCATGTGTTGAACACCCATAGTCCTTTCTCTGACCAAAATCGCCGCTGCCCTTCCCTGTGACCTTTGTAAATTAGACATTTAGCATTGGCACGTTCCGCGCAAAATGTGAGTTACATCGCGGCTACTTACTCACGGGCAGCATAAACGGCAGATTCCTTAACAGGAACTGCGACAGGGGAAAACCTATGGACACTGCACTCGGTACTATCATCGTCTCGTTGGCCATCATGTCTTTTTTCGCTGTCTCTATGCAGGTCATCGCGTACTTCACAACACATAGCCACGCGAAAAGGAATTAAAAAAATTTTCCCCGCCTTCCTAAATGATGGTCCCATAGGAAGTTTGAATCGCGAGGTTGATTAACCACCGAGGGCCGGAGGATTCCGTCCTTTTCCCTTTGGCCGGGAGGAAGGATTGAACGGGACCAGACAGGCTTCCAAAGTTTAAACGATGTCGTTCGCCTGAAACCTATTCAACCTAAAAGAAACAAGGACTTAGCCATTTCCAGCTAAGTCCTTGTTTATCATTGGCGTCCCAGAGACGATTCGAACGTCCGCCTTCCTTTCCCCTCGCCCTCCCCTATTCAAGTCTTCAATCGTTCCAGATTCTTACAGGCCTGGACATCTTTCAGCTTTTCGCAAAGGTACTGATATTCGGCCTCCGCCTTTCCGGGTAAGCCCAGTTCCTCGCAGATGGCTGCCCGGGAGTTTACGATGTTGGCTGCAAGGCCGACCCGCCTCCTCATCGTTGCCGCTGTCGATCAGCACAGCGCGACCGTCCCGCACATATATCCCGATGGTGGCGGGAGAGCTGGAATGATGTGGGTATTTCCGGCAAGGTGCTGCAGGGTCAGTCGTGCCATGGAGCCTCTCTTGTTCGTGTATGCCAGTTACAACCTATACAGCAGCCCCGAAGAGCCTGCCAACGCCCGCCGTGAGACCCATTGCGAGTGCTCCCCAGAAGGCGACACGCATAGCGCCCCTGACAAGAGGTGCTCCACCTGCGTATGCCGCAGTCCCTCCAAGGATAACCAAGGCTGCGAGTGCCGTGACAGAGGTGACTTCGGCAACCCAAGCTGAGGGCGACAGCAACGCTGCTGCAATCGGAATAATAGCACCAGTCACGAAAGAGAGAGAAGAGGCGAACGCCGCCTGGATTGGCCTTGCCCGAAGAGTCTCCGTAATGCCAAGTTCATCACGGGAATGTGCTCCGAGAGCGTCATTCGACGTAAGGCTTTCTGCTACGAGCCTTGCCAGTGGCTCATCGAGACCTCGGTTCACATAGATTGAGGTCAACTCTGCTAATTCGTTCTCCGGTTCATTTTCCAGCTCGTATTTTTCTCTCTTGATGTCCGCCTCTTCGGTGTCGGCCTGCGACTGGACCGAGACATACTCGCCTGCCGCCATAGACATGGCACCAGCCACCAGACCTGCCACACCCGTCAACAGAATAGTCCCCTGATTAGCACCGGCTGCGGCAACGCCAACGACAAGGCTTGCTACCGAGATGGTTCCATCATTCGCACCAAGGACTGCAGCTCGAAGCCAGCCGATTCGGTCTGCTCTGTGGGACTCCCTGCTAATATGAGATATCAATAAAGTTTCCTTCCTGACCAGCGAGTAATTATAAATCCGCTTCAGCAGAGCGCACTTGAAAATAAATTTCTCATGAATTTACACTTGAGCACAGGGGAATGCAAGCAGCAATACCGCAAAAGTGGTCACCGACGGACTACATATTACTTGACTGCCCATGGTTACCATCTGGTAACTTACCCGCCATGGCAACCATATCCCAAACGAGAGAATCATCTACAGCAATCCGAGTGGCACTTGTCATCGAATCCGGCAAACTGAAACCAGTCTGGTTCGAACAGACCGACAAACGCGCCAGTGACCGGATCTTCATCAAAGAGATCTGCTCAGTCTGGTCGCACCACGAAGGTACGGCCAAGATCTTAAACTTTGCGGTCACTGCCGGTGGCAACGGATACCGACTGTCGCTGAATACGGCGGAGTTCACCTGGGTACTCGGCGTGGTCGAGGAGTCACCGTTCCCATCCCCTACCGTCAGTTGAGACTCGCATCGAGAACGAGAGTAGCGGCATCCCCTACCGTATAGTGGACCCCGGTTTGAGGACAATAGTTTAAGATGGTAGCCTGACCAAAAAGGAGCAGGCTATGAGTGAAAAGAATCGCAAGACCTTCACCGGT
>Ga0209125_1000865_pt1 | contig 33817 bp, 28 predicted proteins | sample BarGraIncub1131A_FD_184503 | JGI IMG/M metagenome (GOLD analysis project Ga0209125, IMG submission 184503) | Arctic peat soil microbial communities from Barrow, Alaska - Barrow Graham LP Incubations 11-31A (SPAdes) (version 2) | ecosystem: Environmental > Terrestrial > Soil > Wetlands > Peat... | reverse complement strand
TTAAGGATTTACACATATATAAGTGAATTCGGAAACTAATTGAAACTGTAAATATTTTCAAACGAAATAAAGATAATCATTAATTTATTCTAAATTTATGATTAACAACTATTGGAAATATAAAAAACTTAAAAATGTGCATAGCAAGGCTAATCCATAAAATGTTATTATATGGGAAATGGGTGCTAAATAATTTAATTAGGCTATTTGTAGAATCGACTTTTCCAAAACAGAAATAAAATTAATATTTAAAACGTTAATCATTGCATCCAAGTGCACATTAGTAGAATGGACGGTAGTCCACCAAGACCAACGTTTTTTACTACGGGAATGAGCTTCTTCCATATTGTAATCATTAAGGATTCTTTTGTTGATACGTTCAGAAGCAGTTCGTTTATTCATCTCTTTCTTCCACTGTTCGCTACCACGAGGAATGACAGTAAAAAGACGAACATCCCATTTAGGCTTTGTATAAATGGTTCTGCCGTAGGCACTTGGTGTACATTGATTTATGCAAGAGCAAGACTGAATCTTCCCTTTAACATAAGGGCAGCGCCACTTAATTCTGTGGCGAGTTTTATCATAATAATCGTAGATCATGGTAAATCCACCCATACAAATTGGGACACCATTGGTATCTACTTTAATTGGTGGCTCATATTTAAACTTTCCTAAACCTTTTTTATTTAAAGGAATTATGGCCTTTATATTCCAAGCATCTAGTAAGTCATAAGTAGGGTTATTGTCATGAGCACCATCTCCAAGAAATTTATCAAATTTAAACAGCGGATAAAGTTTTCGAACTTCAGATAGAGCAACAATTGCAGTAACACCGTCATAACGTTGTGCTTGAACTAACCGTAGGTATATGGGTAGATCCTTTTTAAATTCTGGATTATAGACAGATAAAAAATAACCACAGTGTCCATAATACCAAACTTCGTGATAACTATCCCAACCGTGACGAGCATCCGTGTCAGAGAATCTTCGGTGGCAGTCACAATTGTAAATGCCTTTAGAAACACAATCGCAAACTTTAATCCCGTAGGGACTTCCGCCAGTATTAATACAAGTGCCGTCTCCAGATATAGTCAGCTTAGTTGTGTCACCAAGGAGACCAGCATGTGCGGAAGGTTCAACAGCAACTTTGGCAAAAATTTGTTGAAGCAGCCTTTCTGGTCTGCTTTCGAAAGATTTACCTTGAAGTGCTAAATCAACAAATTTTTTAATAATTCCAGGATGGCGTGGTGGCTGTTTTTGGTTTTTACCAAACTTTTTACGTGGCTTGCTCTTAAATGGGTGAAGGGAATTTTGACGTTCTTGTTCAACGTCAGAATTCTCAAGCCACAACCTATTAATAAAGTCATAATGACTTCCTACACCAGGAACATTACCGGGATTAACGCCTACGGCAAAACATAAAACAGGATTAGCTTTAAGAAATGCTATCCAGTTAGTAATGCTATTATAGTGAAGTTCAGACATTAAAATAAAAGAACGGAATATTTCGGGCTGTTGATTTGAAGGTTTGCCAGTAGTGGAAAAGCGTGGTTTAAGTAGTGCTTTGAGTATATCTAAATCAAGAATATAAAGTTTTGTCAAAGCCTTAGAGTAAAATTCTACAGTGATTTTATTGTTGATATAAAATTGTAACAAATTGTTGATAAGAAATAATTGATATTTAGCATGGGAACGCCAGATACCTAACATAAAAACACCTCACAATTCAGTTGGTAATAAATACCACATTGCGAATTTTTCAAATTTTACCAACTATGTCAAGTGTTTTTTTAAATAAATATAATAAATTTCAAAGGATTTGTTTGAAATTCTGGGGGGAAGAATAAAAATTGTCCCTCCGGGACTGAGATATATGGGGACCTAAGGGTTTCCGAATTCACTATTTATTTACGAGGGGGAAAAATTAATGTTAATGAAAAAATTAATACTTAAGAAAAAATTATCTCTAGTTCTTTCATTTGCAATGATGTTTTTAGTGATTGCACCTGCTTTTACATCATCTGTAAACGTTTTGGCAGACGAGGTGCAAATAGCGGCACCGATTGCATCCCTTGCTTCTGGAACTTATGGTGGATCGCAAACAGTAATTCCAAGTTCTGCTTCAAGCGGTGCTGTAATTTACTATACTGTAGATGGTAGTATACCAACTACTTCTAGTACAAAATATGAGCCTAAGTGGTGGAGTCTTGGTATAAAAATAAATGCTTCAGAGACTCTTAATATGATAGCAACTGATGCTAATGGCTCGAAGTTTAGTAAAGTATCTTTATATACATATATTATTCTAGCAGATATGCCAACTTCGAATATGACGACTGGCAGTGTAATAGGAAAAGAAATTCCTATAAAACTATCAGCTTTAAGCTCCGATACAATTTATTTTACAACAGATGGGAGTGAGCCTACTACTAGCAGTTACAAGTATAGTACTGCTATACCTATAACTGAGTCTATAATTAAAAATAACACTATAACAATCAAAGCTCTTGTTGCAGATAGTTTTGTAGCTTCATTCGTATATACTATAGATAACAATTTAGTACTTCTAAAGGATGAAGCCTCTATAACTCAGGTTATGAATGAAATGACACTTCAAGAAAAAGCAACACTAGTCGGTGGCTCAAGTGTACAACCATTAGCCGGTGCAGCAGGAAGTACTCAGGCAATAGGAAGATTAAACATCGTCGGAACATCTCTTTCTGATGGCCCAGCTGGAATTAGAATCACTGCAAAGCCTGCAGGTTTCACAGATTCAGAGGGGAAACAGACTGTAAGAAATGCTACTTGGTGGGCTAATGGAGCAGCACGTGCATCTACATGGAATACTACTCTTGAAAACCAAATGGGTTCAGCCTGGGGCAAAGAGATGTATTTCTTCGGAAATGATCTTTTGCTAGGACCTGGAATGAATATTCAAAGATATGCACTAAATGGAAGAAATTTTGAATATTATTCTGAAGATCCACTGCTTACTGGTAAGACTGGTATAGCAGAGGTTAGTGGTATTCAGTCTCAAGGTGTTGGTGCTACAATCAAGCACTACGCAGCAAACAATCAGGAAGACGGTAGATCAAACTTACCAACAACAATAGGTACAAGAGCACTTCATGAGATATATTTAAGAGGTTTTGAATATGTTATTGAAGGAGCTCAGCCTTGGTCAATTATGTCTTCTTATAACCAAATTAATGGTGTAAGTACCGCAGAAAACCCTGAGTTAATGACATCAGTTCTCAGAAATGACTTTGGTTTTAAGGGCTTTGCAATGACTGACTGGTTTGGAGAAGGAGATGCTTCGTATTGGGCAGCACAAACAGGAAATAATGCAAATTCCTCATTAATAAAGGCTGGTAACGACCTTTCTATGCCAAGTGGTAGTCCAACAAACATCATAGCTGGAGTAGACGCTGGATTCATAACAGTGGATAATCTTGACACAAGTGTTAAAAGAATTCTTCAGTATGTTATTAAGACACCGGCATTCAAAGGTGTTACTGTAAGCACAGAACCTAATCCTTATACAGCAGCAAACTTAAAAATTGCTAATAATGTAGCTATCGAAAGTATGACATTATTAAAAAATATTAATGTAAACAACAAAGCTGTACACCAAATTAAAGTGAAAAATAGTACTGTAAATAACAAACAGGCTCTCCCAATTAAAGGGAAAAATATTGTTGCCTTAGGAACTGGAAATAATAATATGGTAGGAGGAGGTTCAGGCAGTGGAAGTACTAATGCTGACACTACAAACTCCTTACAGCTTCCAGCTGCACTTTCCGCTCTCGGTAAAACTGTAATAGATTCTACTTCATCAACTTATAACTTCCCACAAGTAGATAGTGTTATTGGTGCTACTGATATGATGAATGAAACAAGTATTGTGAGCAAAGAATTACAGATAAGCAATACTCAAATGGCAAGCCTTGTACGTGGAAAAGATGCTGCCGTAATGACACTTCGAAGAGATTCAGGTGAAGGTTCAGACATAAAGGCTATAAAAGGGGCGTACTATCTCAGTGATGCTGAAAGAGCCTTAATTAATACAGCTTCTATTAAATGCCGTGCCGCAGGTGTGCCATTTATAGTTGTAATGAATATGGGAGCTCCAATAGAAATGGATAGCTGGAAGGATAAGGCAGATGCCATACTGTTTGCATGGGAGCCAGGTATAGTTCTTGGTAAGCCTGTTGCAGAAGTGTTGACAGGTGCTGCAAATCCATCTGGTAAATTATCAACAACATTCCCTGTGGATGTTAAAGGATACTATAAAAATGGTACTAAATCGCTACCATATTCACCTGCAGAGGATAATTTTGGCTCAACAACTGGAGTTACTTATGATGAAGGGATTTATGTAGGCTATCGTTATTTCGATAAATACAAGGTTCCTGTATCCTATGAGTTTGGATATGGAAAGAACTACTCAACATTTGATTATAAAAAGCTTAAATTGAATTCATCATTGTTTGCTAATTCTAGTAGTATTCTAAATGTAAGTGTAGATGTTAAGAATACAAGTAGTGTTAGTGGTAAAGAAGTTGCTCAGTTGTATGTTGCAGCTCCTGGAAAATCAATGGATAAGCCAGTTAAGGAATTAAAGGGCTTTGCTAAGACTAATGTTCTTTCCAAAAATAAAAAACAAACTTTAAACTTTAAACTTGATGCAATGTCACTTGCCTCCTTTGATGAAAAACGTTCTACATGGGTTATAGAGCCAGGTATTTACAAAGTATATGCAGCTGCATCCTCTAAGGATATAAGACAAACTGCAACGTTTAAGGTACCAGGTGAAATAGTTGTCAAAACAGTTAGCAATGTGCTTAACTAAAGTGGGGGTCAGACCCCTGGGATAAAAAGGAAGTTACTACGGTAACTTCCTTTTGTTTGCTAATTTTCTATTGCTTATTTAGCAATATTCATTTATAATAAAAATAACACATATACCTGGTGGGGGTATAAAAAAACTATCAATATGCTTTGATTTTATATAGTTTACTATAACTTAATTTAAGGATGTGTTTACATGATTAAAAATATTATAAAAAAAAGAAGAGTAATCCATGGAATTATAAGTGCAATTGTGATTGGCGCAGTTATGTATCTTAATGTTGGGATTGGGAGTATATTAATCTTTGGTATGGTTACATCGGTAATATTTGGAAAGGTATTTTGTAGATGGATGTGTCCCTTAGGATTTGTTATGGAAAGTATGCTGGGAACCAATAAAGATACTAAAAACATACAAATGTATAATTATCATAAAATGGGATGCCCAATAGCATGGGTTAGCGGTGTTATGAATAGGTTTAGTCTGTTCAAAATCAAAAAAGATACCACTAAATGCATTGATTGCGGAATTTGTGATAGTAATTGCTATATAGCAACTTTAAACAATAAATATAGCTTATATAATGAAAAAAAGGGAAATTCGTCAACACAGTATAGCTGTTCCAAGTGTCTTGTGTGTGTGGGAGAATGTCCAACAGGCAGTTTAAAATATACACTTAAAAAGTAAACGTGTAGTAAGTAATTAGACACATATTATCAAGGAGATAGTATCCATATCTCTCCTTGATTCAGAAGGAGAGAAGCGCAATGATAGAGATAAGTCCAAGAATATTTAATTTGTTTATGAAGCCTCTTGAGAAAAGAGCTTTAAGTAAAAGAAGAAGTGAATTGATACCACAGGCTAGAGGAAATGTATTAGAAATTGGTGCAGGAACAGGAGTAAACTTTGATTATTATATTCATGAAAATTTATCAAAATTAACTGTTGTGGAATTAAAGTTGAATAGTCTAATAACTAATAAACCACTTAATTCACATATAAATATTGATTATGTGGTAGGAAGTGTTGAAAAGCTACCATTTCCAGACGAAATTTTTGATAGTGTGGTTTCAACCTTAATTTATTGTTCCGTTGATAATCCCGAAAAGGCCCTTAGTGAAGTATATAGGGTATTAAAGCCAGGTGGCAAAATGTATTTTATTGAGCATGTTCTACCTGAAGTAAAACTTAGTAAGAATTTAGTGAATTCTCTTAATGACACATGGAAGTGTATAGGGAAGTGCAATTTAAATAGAGAAACATATAGTCTTATAAAAAATGCAAAATTTAGAGTTGAAAGCTTTGAACAGTTTGGAAAAGGAGTTATTATATTTATTAAAGGCATTGGAGTTAAATAGCAACAATAACTCATTATAGTTTTTGGACAAATAGTGCGTAAGGTAAGAAAAAAGGATATAATAAAGTAAGTTTGAAAAGTAGTTGGTATTTAGCTCATGAGGAAAATGAAAGAGCGGAGTATGTAAAGAAATTGTTAGCTACTAAGTTTGTTATAACGGAAGGATGAGTTAAATGAGTATTTTTGAAGCGGGGATGCTAATTTGTTTTGGATTAGCTTGGCCAGCAAACATTTATAAATCTATAAAATCCCGTTCCACAAAGGGGAAAAGTGCAACATTTTTGATCATAGTAATATTGGGATATATATTCGGAATTATACACAAAATATTATATAGCAGAGATTTAATAATGATATTATATCTTATAAATTTATTGATGGTATTAGTGGATCTTATATTGTATTATAGAAATAAAAAATATGAGGTTTAAAATTGGGGTCAGACCCCTGGGATAAAAAGGAAGTTACTATACAGTAACTTCCTTTTTACACTCCACCTACAAATGTCTTTATCACTTTTATATTTCGAATATCTAATGGGTTGATCAAAAAAGGATCTCTGTCGATGATAATGAAATCTGCCAGTTTTCCCTTTTCAATTGTGCCTTTAACGTGTTCCTCTCCAGTAGCATAGGCAGCATTTTTAGAAAACATACAAATAGCCTCGTAAACTGATAACTTTTCTTTTGGATACCAACCTCCTTCTGGGTAACCTTGCCTATCTTGCCTTGTAACAGCAGAGAATATACCTTCAAAAGGATTATATGACTCTACAGGACAATCTGAACCTCCTGTAAGAATGAGCCCTGCATCCAGCATTGTTTTCCAAGCATATCCACCTTGACTTAATCTATTTTCTCCCAATCTATCTTTTACCCAATGTAAATCTGAACTTACGAAACTTGGTTGAATATCCACTACCAATGGCAACTTTTTCATTCTTTCTAGAAGACTCTCATTAATTAATTGTGCATGAATGATTCTAAATCTTTGACCATTATAAGGAAATATATTTAAGACATTTTCTATTGACGATACAATCATTTCTAAGGCTTTATCTCCAATTGCGTGGATGGCTGGCTGCATTCCTTTTTTATATGCCTTTATCATTTTATTGTCTAATTCCTCTTGAGTGCATATTAATATACCATAATTATTTTTATCATCACAATAAGGCTCTATTAGTGCGGCGGACCTTGACCCCAGGGAACCATCTATAAAGAGTTTATAAGCCCCATAGGTTACTCTACTCATTTTTGTTTCATTATAATCTTCCTTTTCAAATAGTTCATCCAAACAAACCAATACACGAACAGGAAGTTTACCTTCTTTTTCAAGTTCTCTATAAATAGTTATATCTTCTTCATATTTCCACAGTTTAGCTGCATAAGTATGTACTGTAGTTAGTCCTCTTGATGCTATGTCCCTTAGTACCTTAGATATCGCTTCTTTTTTCTCTTCACGATTATTAAAGCAATCTGGAATTATTTGATCAAATACTTTAATAGCTTGCTCTCTTACAATCCCTGTAGGGTCTTTATGAGAATCATATTCCACTGTTCCATTAACATCTGGTTTATATCCATTTACAACACCTGCCAAAGAAAGTGCTAAGCTATTTGCACAGACTACATGCAAGCAGGATCTTCTAATTATTATTGGATGAACTTTGCTTATTTTATCTAAATCAGTCTTAGTAGGCAGTCTACCTTCACTAAACTTTGTGTCATCAAAATTCACTCCTTTTATCCATTTACCTGGAGAAGTTTTAGCCGCTTTTATTTTCATAAGTTCGATAACAACCTCAATACTTTTAGCAGTTTCTAAATTGACATCTTCTAGGTTTTTACAATGAGCATATAAATGCATATGGGAGTCAGTTAAACCTGGAATAATAATTTGATGTTCAAAATCGATTACTTCTTTTGCATAAGCTATTATATCAATCGCCTCAATATTTGACCCTGTGAAAACAATTTTACCTTCTTTAATACCAAAGGCCTCTATTTTGTCATTTTCTTCTTTCATCGTATAAATATTTCCGTTTATAAATAACTTATCTATATTCACACTGTTTCCCCCAATCTAAAATATGTTATATAAAGAAAAGCTTTTTCTATGTATACGAATAATAAGCATGTATTAGAACGTTCATTTTTCAGAATGTTAGTAAGGTACTGGCACGGAGGAAGTTAAGCTTAAATAACCACTGTATATATATACTATATTTTCGAACATTTTGCATGAAATACTATAACTAAAAATATAATGTTATATGCAGATACTATAAATATTAATTAGGGGGGGCGGGTTCAAATAAAAAACAAGGATTATTCCACAATTAGACCATCATTTTTGGGAGCTTTGTCTATCATACTATTTTTATGTATTACGCTCACGGTACAGGTAATATTATATGGAAGCCCAGAAATTCATACTACGTTATTGTTTTCATCCACTTATGCAATCATTGTTGCAATGGCTTCTGGGTTTAAATGGAAAACCATTGAAGAAGGCATTATGCATGGCTGTAAATTAGCTATGCTTCCAATGTTAATACTAATGTTTATCGGTATTTTAATACCAACATGGATTGCTGCAGGAACAATTCCAACACTCATTTATTATGGATTACAAATTATATCTCCAACTTACTTCTTAGTTACAACAGCCCTTGTGTGCTCAGTTGCATCCATGGCAACTGGAAGTAGTTGGACTACCGGCGCTACCTTTGGAGTAGCTTGTATGGGAATAGGCGTGGGACTCGGAATTCCGGCTCCAATGACTGCAGGTGCTGTTATTACAGGGGCAATTCTAGGAGATAAAATGTCACCTATTTCTGATTCAACAAATTTAGCAGCAGGAGTTTCAGAAGCAAATCTTTTCGACCATATTCGAAGCATGTTCTTTACTACAGGACCGGCATATTTAATATCACTTGTTATTTACACTATTATAGGACTTCAATTTAAAAGTGGGAATGTTGATACAACAGCAGTCACTACCATATTAGGAGGTCTTGATAAATCCTTTAATTTAAGCCCTATTTACGCAATTTTAAGCTTGATACCATTAGTAATTGTAGTAGTTTTAGCAATGAAAAATGTTAGTGGTGTGGCTGTTATGGTCATTGCTTCATTGGCAGGGCTTATTCTTGCACTTATTCTCCAAGGGAGAGGCTTATTTGAAATGATGAATTTCATGAACTATGGATTTAAAACTGATACTGGCATAGAAACAGTAAATAAACTCTTGAACAGAGGCGGCTTACAATCAATGATGTGGACAGTTTCTCTTGGGTTTTTAGGTCTTAGTTTTGGCGGTATTCTTGAAAAGACAAGAATGCTTGAAGTACTGCTTGACAAAATGTCAATGCTGGTAAAAAAACCTGGGAATCTTATCCTTACACACGTTATATCAACAATTGGCGTTAATATATTTTCTGCTAGTCAATATATGGCAATACTTATTCCTGGCAGAATGTTCTTACCTGCATACAAAAAACTTGGCATTAAAAATTCCGTTTGTTCAAGGACTTGTGAGGATGCCGGTACTGTAACGTCACCATTAGTTCCTTGGGGACTTTGTGGTGTATTCTTCACAGGAGCTTTAGGTGTACCAACTATGCAATATCTTCCATATACCTATTTAGCTTTGATAACTCCTCTTGTTGCTATACTTTATGGTTACGCTGGATTATTTATATTTAAAGAGGAAGAGAAGAAAAAAAATGTTAAAGAATAACTTGCAAATATATGAAGAAGCTACATCATCTGAAGCAATTGAATTGATGAAAGAGTTGATTTCAATACAGAGTTCTTATTTTCATGAAGAAGCTATTATGGATTTTTCATATCAATGGTTTATTAACAACGGTATAAAAGCTACAATTCATGAATATTACGAATCAAAAATTATTAATTTTAAGGGTAAAAATGTGATCTGTGAAATAACCGGGGATAGTGATGGTCCAACCATCTGTATAAATGGTCACATGGATACCGTTAATCTTTGTAATGGTTGGTCAAAAGATCCCTATGAAGGGTTGGTAGATGGTGATAAAATTTACGGAATTGGTGCTCTTGATATGAAATCAGGTTGTTGTGCTTCTATGCTTGCTATGAAAAAGTTTCATGAACTCCATGAAAGATTTCATGGAAAGATTATTGCAACCTTTGTTTCGGATGAAGAAGGACCTTATGGGCTTGGTACGAATGCATTAATTGAAGAAGGATTACTTGAAGACGTGGATTTTTCAATCATTGCTGAACCAAGCGCAGGATTCAACAATTTACCTTTCCCGGATTTATGTCTTGGTGCAAGAGGTGGCTATGGTCTTGAGGTTGAATTTTTCGGTAAAGCTGCCCATGCAGCGCTGCCTACATCAGGTATTAATGCGGCAGTAGATGCAGGGAAATTTATGTGTGAATTAGAAAAAGTCAATTATGTTAATGATGAATTTTTAGGAAAAGGTGTTGCCTGTGTGGTTGCTGTAGAAAGTGATGGTGGTGCTTGCAGCGTTCCAGATTATGCTAAAGTCAAATTGTTTTGGCATATTGTCATGGGCGAAAATGAAAAAACAATAGAAAATTATATAGTTGATGCAATAATAAAAGCAAATATTCAAAGTACATTTAAAATCTCTTTTAGAGAAGCGCCAACAGAAGGTAGTAAGGGCTTTATGCCGTTTACAGTACCAAAGGAAAATCACTTTGTTGCTACCTTCTTAGATTCAATAAGGGATATTTGTGATTGTGAACCAAGTATATCTTACTTTCAAAGCATTGGTGATTTTAACTACTTAGGTTCAAGGTTAAACGCCCCTGCAATTATTTTCGGCGCAGAAGGTGAAAATTTTCATGGTGCTGACGAATATGTCACCATAAGCTCTATTGTTAAAACTGCAGATATTATCTATGATTTTTTAGTTAAAGTCCTTACAAAATAAAAACTCTTCATCATAAATCTCTATATTAAAAAAGTGCGAGGTGTTCTCGTGCTTTTTTATGTGTTATCAATGATTATAATTTGTTTGCTAATTTTCTCTGAGCCTAATGCTATTTCTACCTCCAGCAATACTGTGTTTTTTGTTTAAGAACAGTTGCATATGGTATATAATATCAATATAGTAGTAAATGAACTCAATCAACACTCAAAGTAATAATTAGAATTAAGGAGATTTTATTATGATAGATATAAAAAAAGGAGAAAAGAGTTTTTATGTAGGTACTAATGAAAAAGAATCATTGGCTAAGATAGAGTTGTTACATGATGGAGATGATATAATTATCCAGCATACATTTGTAGCTGAGCAGTTAAGAGGTCAAAATGTAGCAAGGCAATTGCTGGAGGCGGTTGTTGATCTTGCCAGAGAAAAAAATATAAAAATAATTCCTATCTGCTCTTTTGCCAAAGCTGAATTGAATAAAAACAACGATTATAAAGATGTATTGCAAAAATAATATATAAAGGATATAAGCTTAATTAAAGGGTATGTTTTGGGACATTGCTGTGAAAAAAATGATTTTCGCCTGTTCAAACTTAATCACATACAGCTGTCGTGTTTCATTTGTTATAATAAAATAAAATGCAGTGGAGGTAGATTATATGATAGAATCAAGATGTGGTATTTTGTGTAACCAATGTGAATATAAGGAGCAAATGAATTGTAAGGGATGTGTCAATATAGACAAGCCCTTTTGGGGAGATAGTTGCCCTATAAAAGCCTGTTGTGAAAGTAAAAGCAAGGAACATTGCGGATTGTGTAATGAGTTTCCTTGTGCATTATTAAAACAATTTGCCTATGATGAAAAGCAGGGCGACAATGGAAAACGAATTGAACAATGTAAAAAATGGTGTTGTATTTAAGGAGAGTGGCTAGTAACTAATGCAAATTTCTACAGCAATACATAACCAAAAGATAAGATGGATGAGAAAATAATGTAAAAATAAATATATTTCTTGGGAAATAATGTAATAAAAGGGGTCTGACCCTTGGAAACAAATGGGGTCTGATCCCATACCTATCAAGCTAAGGCAAATCAATATTTGCTTTAGCTTATTTTTTTGAGTTTCAGAGTTATCTTAAATTATTGATATAGATGTTAATATTTTAATATTTTAATAATAGTAATATATTTAAATATTATCATAAGTATTAATTGTGAAAACAGACTATAATAACATTAATAGATTCTGTAATATTATTTACTTCGTATAATTAAGCAAAATTAGAAAGGATGGAATAAAAATGAGAAGTGATTCAGTAAAAAAAGGTATTCAGCAGGCACCACATAGATCCTTACTTAATGCTTTGGGCATGACACAGGAGGAAGTTAATAAGCCACTAATAGGTATTGTCAGTTCCTATAATGAAATTGTACCAGGGCATATGAACTTAGACAAAATAGTGGAGGCAGTAAGGATTGGCGTTGCAATGGCAGGTGGAAACCCTGTAGTGTTCCCGGCTATTGCAGTATGCGACGGTATAGCTATGGGGCATCAGGGAATGAAATATTCACTGGCAACTAGGGAATTAATTGCAGACTCCACAGAAGCAATGGCACAGGCTCATGCCTTTGACGCACTTGTAATGGTACCGAACTGTGATAAAAATGTACCTGGACTTTTGATGGCAGCGGCAAGGGTTAACATTCCAACAATATTTGTAAGTGGTGGACCAATGCTGGCAGGAAAAGTGGGCGGTAAGAAGACAAGCTTATCTTCCGTGTTTGAAGCGGTAGGCTCATATGCAGCATGCAAAATGTCCCTGGAAGAGGTGCAAGAGTATGAAATGAAAGCATGTCCAACCTGCGGTTCATGTTCTGGCATGTTCACAGCTAATAGTATGAACTGCCTAACCGAAGCTCTTGGAATGGGTCTCAAAGGAAATGGAACTATACCAGCTGTATATTCAGCAAGAATACAACTTGCAAAGCATGCAGGTATGCAAATCATGGAGCTACTCAAAAAAGACATTAAGCCTAGAGACATTATGACAAGGGATGCATTTATGAATGCATTGACCATAGATATGGCACTAGGGTGTAGCACAAACAGTATGCTTCATTTGCCAGCAATTGCTCATGAAGCAGGCATCGAACTTAATCTTGATATTGCAAATACCATTAGTGCAAAGACACCAAATCTTTGCCATTTGGCACCAGCAGGAGACACATATATGGAAGATCTTGATGAAGCAGGAGGAGTATATGCTGTCATGAAAGAGCTTGACAAAAAAGGACTACTAAAAACAGATATCATTACATGTTCAGGAAAAACAGTAGCAGAAAATATTAAGGGTTGTATCAACACAAACGAGGATATTATTAGACCTATTGAAAGCCCATACAGCGAGACAGGTGGAATCGCTGTGCTAAAAGGGAATCTGGCACCAGACGCTTGTGTTGTAAAACGATCTGCAGTGCTACCGGAAATGATGAAACACCAGGGACCTGCAAGAGTATTTGACTGCGAAGAAGATGCTAATGCAGCAATTCTGGGCGGTAAGATTGTAGCTGGAGATGTAGTAGTCATAAGATATGAAGGGCCCAAGGGTGGTCCAGGTATGAGAGAAATGCTCAACCCAACTTCTGCTATCACAGGTATGGGACTCGGTAGCACTGTAGCACTAATAACAGATGGACGGTTTAGCGGTGCATCAAGAGGTGCATCCATAGGACACGTATCCCCAGAAGCTGCGGTAGGTGGAAATATTGCACTTGTTGAAGAGGGAGATACAATTTCAATAGATATTATGGAAAACACAATAAACTTTGAGGTATCAGAAGAAGAAATAGTAAAGAGAAGGGCAAAGTGGGTTCCAAGACAACCCAAAATTACAACTGGGTATTTGGCACGTTACGCAGCCTTAGTAACTTCAGGTAACAGAGGAGCAGTCTTAGAAATACCTGAAAAATAAAAAAAGGGGGCAATTTTTTTGAAGAAAGTAGCAAAATTAATTTCTAAGTATTTTGGTCTTATTATTATTATATTTATGGTACTTGGATTTGTAACACCAGGTTCCTTCAAATGGGTAACATCTAAAGTATTTGGGCAGTCTTTCATTAACATTTTATTAGGTATAATTATGTTTGGTATGGGTATGACATTGAGTTTAAACGATTTTAAGATAGTTCTAAAAAGACCTCTAGATGTTTTTAAAGGAACAGCAGCCCAATTCATCATTATGCCTGGAATTGCATTCTTGCTGTCTAAGGCATTTGGCTTAGAAGAAGCGCTTATGGTTGGTGTGGTATTAGTGGGTGCCTGTCCAGGGGGAACGGCGTCCAACGTTATTTCCTATATGGCAGGAGGAGATGTTGCTTTGTCGGTTGCTATGACCACAGTTTCCACATTGCTTGCACCATTTTTAACACCAGCGATTACTTATTTATTAATTAAAAAAACAGTAAGCTTTGACCCAGTAAATATGTTTATCAGTATAATACAAGTTGTTTTACTTCCAATTGCTTTAGGATTAATAGTAAAAGCAATTATAAAACAAAAGGCAAATGCTGTGGAGGATTATATGCCTGCAGTTTCTACAATTGCAATTGCCTGTATTGTGGGTGGTGTAATTGGAGCGAATTCAACAAAAATATTAAACTCCTTGGGTATAATTGTTATAGTGGTTATACTTCATAATCTATGTGGATATGCACTTGGTTATGGATTCGCAAAAATAACTGGCATGGATCGTAAAAAGAGCATTACGCTTGCTATTGAAGTAGGCATGCAAAACTCAGGTCTCGCAGCATCACTGGCAGCAAGTCAATTTGCGACAATGCCTTTAGCAGCAGTTCCAGCAGCATTATTTAGTGCTTGGCACAATATATCTGGTGCAATTTTCGCTTGGGTTGCAAGAACTCTTGAAGCAAAAAGATCTCAAACTCAAGATATGTAGAATAACTTGAAGTTAAATAAAATTACATTATAGACATAAATATAGACTAAACACTTGAGAAAAAGTGTTTAGTCTATATTTTTTTTTGTATATTTAGACAATAAGGGATTTGCTTTTTTTATTGAGGAATTGTAATATATGGTTATATATAAATTTATCTTAAAATATTTTAGGTGGTGAAAGATATGATGTTGCTGAACAATATGATGTTGCTGGACAATATGAAAAAAGTTGATAAGCAAAAATTTAATTGGGGAGAAATTTCATGGATACATGAACCAATTAACTCACCTAATAGACGTTTGAGCGTTGGACAAGTAAAAATTTATCCTGGATGTCAGCAAACAAAACATTTGCATCTTGGAGAGGAGCAGCTTTTTTATGTGGAGCAAGGACAAGGCACTTTTATTACAGATGGAAAAAAAGAAGATATTTGTAAATCCATGCTTTTTTATTGTCCGCCATATTCAGAGCATGAAGTATATAACATAGGGAAAGAGGACTTGATTTTCATTATAGCCTACATACCCATAAAATTAATTGAATTGGAAAAGCACTACATGATTACCAATGATAGAAATATACGCGATATGATTCCTATAGAAGTATTGCAAAACATAAAAGTTCAGCTGTCTGAACTTTTAAAGATTTCAATTCATGTTTATGATGCGAAGCATCAACTTCTTACGGAAGACGATGAGAAGAATGACTTTTGTAAAATATGTAATTCTGAGCAACGGTGTAATAAAACTAAATATGCCAGTGACGGTATTAATCAATTATCAGACTTGCTATATAGCTGTGAATATGGATTAACAGAGCTTGAGGTACCTATCACTTTAAATGATAATATTTTCGGCTATTTAAAAAGCGGAAGCTTTATATTAAACAAATACGAAGAAGTTGAGGAGAAAATTTCTCGAATGGGAGAAAAACTAGGAGTAGAACAAAATATTGTATTGAATGCTTATGAACAAATCCCCGATATTATTAAAAGTCGAATATATGTAATAGAAGAGTCCCTAGTAATTACAGCACAATTAATTGAAAAAATGCTGGAACGAAGTATTTTAGAGCATGAACTCATAGAAAAAGACAAAGAAATATTGATCAGTACAAAAGAAAAAATACAGTTAAAAGATGCACTGAAAAAAGCTAATGTTAAGACATATAATGATAAAATTTTTGCAGTTGGTTCAAGTATATCAAAGCAAATCATATATCCATATGACCTAGAAATTATCCTTGAAAATGCTATTAAGGGATTAGATATAAAAGAAATAGAACAGTGCATTAATAACTATAGAAATTTGTATATTGATAGTGAAAGTATAGTCCGAGAAATGATTATTGTTTTATCCAGAACGGCTTTAAGAGGACTTGAAAATATACAAGTCATATCACAAATGAGAAGAAAATATGATAAATATCTACAGGAGATAAAAAAAGAAGACCCATGGGAGATCCTTAAGTGCTTTTGTTATGATTGTATTGAAGAGTATAAAAAAGTTATACAAAGTAATGGAAGAAAATTGATAGATAATATTAATATGTACATTAAAGCACATTATAAGGAGCATCTAAACTTAAATCTTATAGCAGATGTCTTTTATATTAGTCCAAACTATTTAAGCTCTCTCTTTAATGAAAAAAACCATATATCATTTAGTAAATTTGTGCAAAACCTACGAATTGAAGAAGCAAAAATAATTTTAAAGACTACCAAGATGAAAATTAATGAAATTAGTAAAAAGGTTGGATATGAAAATAATAGTTATTTTATATATTTATTTACAAAAAACATAGGAGTGACGCCCAGTGAATTTAGGGAAAAAGGGGTCTGACCCCTGGGAATAAAAGGGAAGGTATGAAAGCAAAGCGAAAATCAAATAATATTATCAGAACGATTTTAGACAATGAAAGGGGTATAAATGATGAAGTTAATTACACTCGGAAGTGGAGGGTGGATGCCTACAGAGAATAGGCATACTGCTAGTTATCTAGTTGATACTGGGGAAAGCTTAATAATACTTGATTGCGGTAGTGGTTTAAGTAGGTTATCAAATCACCTAGATATTTTAAATAAATATGAAGAAATAAATATAATTTTTAGCCATTATCATTTAGATCATATAATTGGACTTAGCTATATAGGTAACTGGAGCAAAGAAAAAAGGCTTAATATTTACGGACCTGGTAAAGCTTTAGGATTTACCGGTTGTCAGGATGTTATATCAAGGTTGATAACGCCTCCTTTCTTCCCATTTACTATAGATAAGTTTGCAAAAGAAGTAAGAATGATGGATTATGATTTGCAGGGCTTTAAAATAGGTACCATTCCTATAAAAATAACGCCGCAAATTCATTCTGGAAATTCTTTCGGAATATCACTTGGAGATCATCTTCATTACACTACGGATACCACTATTCTTGAAAATACATTTAAAGAAGCAGAAGGTACAAAATTGCTGCTTCATGAATGCTGGACTATAGCTAACGAAGGCAGCAAGGATCACAGTTCATTTGAGGAGATCAACAATATGCTAAGTAAGTATAAAATACAAAAGCTTGGACTTATCCACATAAATCCAAACTGGAATGTTGATAAATTTGAAGAATTATCATCTTCTTTTAAACATAACCCAAATATAGTAGTCGTAGAAGATGAAATGGTATTTGAGATATAGTTCCCATTCAAAACAAAAAACCTTCGAACTCTAAATTGGAGCTTGAAGGTTTTTATGTTTGTCAATGATAATAAAGGGTTACTAATTAATATGTTGAATAAATTAGATATATAAATTATAATAAAGCTCATTAATGTGTGCAAAACATATTCGAAAGGGAGATATAGAAATGTTTCTCAACAAATTATTTAAGAAAATTCCTTTTAAAACTAAATATTTTAAAACCATTCAGATGCAGATCCTAATTTATATAGCGATTTTGATTATAGGAATTATACTTGTTCTTGATGTGATTTTTTATTATATGTCTGTTCAAGTAATAACAAAAGATGCACAAGAATATGCAAGTCAAATTACTTCTCAGATTGGAAGAAATATTGAGTACTATGTAAATTATATGAAAGATATTTCTAATATTTTAAATAATGATGCTAAGTTAACTAATAGCTTAAATAAAGAGAAAATTACAAATGAAAGTAGTGTTCTAGTTAAATCAATCGCTCAAACAAGAGGAGATATAGTTTCAATAGTTGTATTGAATAAGGAGAAAATAATTTTAGCTGACAAAGATAAATATAAAATTAAAAGTAGTATGGATGTACAAAACCTTGATTGGTATAAAAATGCTATTAAAGCAAAAGGCAATGCAGTTTTTTCCTCATCACATGTACAAAATTTCATTGAAGGCCAATATCCTTGGGTAGTTTCCTTAAGTAATGCAAACTATGATATAAATGATAAGTTTATCGGGGTTACACTTATAGATATAAATTATAAGGTGTTTACGGATTTGTGCAATAAGGTACAGATAGGTGAAAAGGGATATGTATTTATAATAGATGAAAAGGGAAATATGGTATACCACCCTAACCAACAGCTTATATATTCGAATATAAAAGAGGAGAATATAACAAGGATTTTAGGTGCAAAGGATGGAAGTTATAATGATTTACAAGAAAATGAAAATAAGCTAATAACCGTTAAGACATTACCAGCTATAGGTTGGAAGGTAGTTGGGGTAACCTATATGAATGATATTCTCATACAAAAGGAAGATTTAATGAGAGTCATAGGAATTAGTGCTTTTATATGCTTAATAATTGCTATAATTATTTCAATAAAAGTATCTTCAAACATTTCTAATCCAATATATAAATTAGAACGAATAATGAAGAGAGTTGAAACCGGAGAACTTGATTTTGACATTCAGATAGAAGGGAATAATGAAGTAGTTCAGCTTGCTCAAACCTTTTCAATTATGGTGAGAAGAATAAAGAATTTACTCCGAGAAGTTGAGGAGGATCAGTCTGAATTAAGGAAAAGTGAACTTAAAACTCTATATGCACAAATCAATCCTCATTTTTTGTATAACGCTCTTGATACAATAATATGGGCGGCAGAACAGGAAGAGAATGAAAAGGTAGTTAAAATGACATCTGCACTATCTAAGTATTTTAGACTAAGCCTAAGCAAAGGCAAAGAAGTTATAACAATTTCTCAAGAAATACAGCATATTAAAAATTATTTGATAATTCAAAAGATAAGATACGACAGCAAGTTAGACTATGAGATAAACATAGAGGAAGATATAATAATGTATAAGACAATGAAAATGCTGCTTCAACCACTTGTAGAAAATGCTATTTATCATGGAATTAAAAATCTGCCGATGGGTGGTAAGCTTTGGATTACAGCTAAGAGAGCAGAAAATAACATTCATCTAATTGTTAAGGATAATGGAGTTGGTATGGATGAAGAAACCTTAAGAAATATACTTATAAAGAAAGAGGATAATCCATTAACTAGTGGTGGAGTTGCTATCATAAATGTTAACCAGAGAATACAATTATATTTTGGGAATGAATATGGACTTAAATTTCAAAGTGAGCTGTTGAAAGGTACAATCGTCACTGTTGTTATACCAATTGTTGAATAAAGTGGGTGAAAAATGAAAAAATTAATAATTATTTCTTCTTTTATTGTATTTTGTAGCTTATTTATATTATTTATATATAAAGGACTAATATTTAATGATAGAAGACCTAAAATATATATGATTGTTAAGGTAGAAAGAAAAGATTTTGATTTTTGGAATATTTTAAAAATGGGTGCCCAGGCGGCTGCTAAGGAATATAATTGTGATTTTATTTCTGTTGGACCAAATGATGAGGGCCGAGCAAAAGATCAGATTGCTTTGGTGAAAAATGCAATAAGAAATAAACCAGATGCTATAATACTTGCTGCTGTGGATAAATATGAATTAAGCACTGTTGCAAAGGAGGTAGCTGGTAATAATATCAGTCTACTTACAATTGACTCAGATGTAGATGTAACTTTGCGAAGCAGTCTGATTTCAACAGATAATGTAGCAGCAAGTAAAGACATGGGCGTAAAACTTGCAACTATGTTAAACAATAAAGGGGAAATAGGTATAATTAATTTCGTAAGTAATTCTTCAACTGCAATTCAAAGAGAGAAGGGCTTTAAACAGGCAATATCTAATTATAAGGATATGGTTATTGTTTCAACGAAGTATTGCGATGGAAATGTTGATAAAAGTTATTCATTAACAAAACAATTATTGCAGAATTACCCAAACCTAAAAGGCATATTTGGTGCTAATCAGCAATCATTAGAAGGAATTAATTTAGCAGTTAGGGAACTTGGGAAACAAAAGCAAGTAATAGTAGTTGGTTTTGATAGTTCTATATCAATAATTAAAGGCATGGAAGATGATGTTATAAAAGCAATTGCAGTGCAGAAACCTTTTAATATGGGATATATAAGTGTAAAGTCGGCTATGGAAGCAATTAAAGGCAAAAAGCTTGAATCAAACATATATATAGGTTATGAAATTGTAACAAAAGATACAATATATGAACCTAAAAATGAAAAGTTATTATTTCCATTTGGGGAGTGAATAACAAATAAATTCAAATGAAGAACTTGATTCTCTATCTAGAGATACAAGTTCTGTTTTTTTTATAGGAGGAATTTAAACCTTTACAAGAGATTATTACATTCATTTATTTCTATATAAACTTTATAATCAGAATATACAGTAAATAATAAAAATTAATTGGTGGTGAAAAAATGCCGGAGTTATTAAGGATGGAGGGAATTGAAAAAACTTTTCCAGGGGTTAAAGCGCTATCTGGAGTAAATCTAGTTTTAGAAAGTGGAGAGTTACATGCTCTAATTGGAGAAAATGGTGCAGGTAAATCGACCTTAATGAAAATACTTGCGGGGGTTTATAGAAAAGACGCAGGTGAAATTTTTGTTAATGGTAATAAGATTGATGAATTAGATCCAGATTTATCTTTGAAGCTTGGAATAAGTATTATTTATCAAGAATTTAATTTGTTCTCGGATTTAACTGTAGCAGAAAATATTTTTATTAGACGTGAACCTAAAAATAAATCTTTAAAGTTTGTTATTGATTATAAGCAGCAGAAAAAAAAGACGCAAGAGGTACTTGATATCTTAAATTTAAAGATTAAACCAGATCAAAAGGTAAGTGATTTAAGTGTTGCAGAGCAACAGATGGTTGAGATTGCCAAAGCTCTTTCAATGAAGTCTCAAATTCTTGTTATGGATGAACCTACAGCTGCTTTAACAGAAAGTGAAATCACAGAACTATTTAAGGTAATAAAGGGTTTAAAAGCCAGTGGAGTTGGGATTATTTATATATCACATAGACTTGAAGAACTTAATGAAATATGTGATAGGGTAACAATACTTCGAGATGGTAAATATATCAAAACTGTAAACTTTGAAGATGTCACTATGAATGGTCTAATTTCATCCATGGTAGGTAGAAGTCTTGATAACAAATTTCCTAAAAAACATGATTTGAAAATCGATACGTCTAAGGTATTGTTAAAGATTAATAAAATCCAAAGAGGAAAAAAATTAGATGTTGAAAACTTAAGTTTATATAAGGGAGAAATTCTTGGGATTTATGGACTTATGGGTTCAGGAAGAACAGAACTTGCAAGAGCAATTTTTGGGGCTGACCGTGTTGATAAGTTTGATGTAAATATATTTGGTCAAGACATGAAAGTCAAATCTCCATTTGATGCAATAAAATATGGCCTTGGATATTTAACAGAGGATAGGAAAAAAGATGGTTTAGCACTTGAATTGTCTGTAGAGTATAACATAAACCTTCCAAGTCTAGATAGAACTACTAGTTATGGAGTGATTAATGATAAAAAAACAAATGAAAACACAACAAAATATATAAAAGATTTAAAGATTAAAACACCATCAATACATCAGATTGCAAAGAACTTAAGTGGCGGGAACCAGCAGAAGGTAGTTATAGGGAAATGGTTGTGTAAGGAATCTAAAATAATTATTTTTGATGAGCCAACAAGAGGGATAGATGTGGGAGCTAAGTTTGAAGTATATGAACTTATGATAAGGCTAGCACAGCAAGGAATTGGAGTAATAATGATATCTTCAGAACTTCCTGAAGTAATTGGTATAAGTGATAGGGTAATAATTATGCGTGAGGGAAAACTTAGTGGTGAGTTAAAAGGAAGTGACTTAACTGAAGAAAAAATACTTTCTTATGCTATTATGTAATCGATTTATTATTAAGGTGAGGTGTGGAATTTGAGTGAATTAATATTAAAAGCTAAAAAACATAATTACAATATGAAAAATATTCTAAAAGATTTCGGAATATTATTAGGACTTTTAGTTATGGGTACTGTATTTTCAATACTTTCAGAACATTTTTTAACTATAGATAATATTCTAACTATTGCGCTTCAAACTTCAGTAATTGGAATACTTGCCATAGCTGAGACTTATGTAATTATAACCTCAGGAATTGATTTATCAGTAGGATCTATACTAGCTGTAGCTGGTGTTGTTACTGGAAAGCTTATGGTTTCCGGTGTCTCAATAACCCTAAGTATAATGGCAGGCATCGCAGTTGGTGCCATTTGTGGACTAACAACTGGACTAGTTGTCTCAAGACTTAATGTTGCACCATTTATTGCAACTCTTGGAATGATGAGTATAGGTAGAGGCGTCGCATATGTTATAACAGGCGCTATGCCAGTATCTGGATTACCAGAGAAGTTCTTCTTTATTGGGGGAGGAAGTATAGGAATAATACCTATTCCTATGCTAGAAATGTTTGTTCTTGCAATTATATTCGGGTTCATATTAAAGAAAACTCGTTTTGGAAGGTATGTATATTGCCTTGGAAGTAACGAAGAGGCTGCAGTTTTATCTGGCATCAATGTACGAAATACTAAAGTATGGGTGTATGTTATATCTGGTTCTTTGGCAGCCTTTGCAGGGGTTATGATGGCTTCAAGACTTGTATCAGCACAATCTACTGCCGGGACAGGCTATGAACTTGATGCTATAGCAGCTGCAATTATTGGTGGAGCGAGCCCAACAGGTGGTTCAGGAAAAATTACAGAGACTATTATTGGAGCTTTCATTATAGGAACTCTAAGAAATGGATTAAACCTAGTCAATGTTAATGCTTTCTGGCAACAAATAGCCATTGGTGTTGTAATAATTTTTGCGGTTTATGCAGATAACTTAAGAAGAAAAAAAGGAGTTGCAATAAATTAATAGTTTTCAATTGTTAAATACAGTTAAAATAGATTATATTTAGGGGAGGAAAGAAAAATGAAATTTTCAAAGAAACTAGCTTTAGTGCTTTGCACAATGGTTACAGTATTGTCTTTAGCTGGATGTGGGGCAAAGTCAGAAGCAGGAGCACCATCAAGTAAAAGTAAAAAAATAGCGGTAATAGTAAAATCTACAGATGCTCCATACTGGCAGACAGTAAAAAAAGGTGCTGAGGAGGAAGCTAAAAAAGCTGGAGTTGACATGTACTTTACGGGAGCAGCTGGTGGCGAAACAGATGTTAACGGGCAAGTTAATTTGGTTGAAACTGCAGTTAATCAGAAAGTAGATGGAATAGTTCTTGCTCCCTCAGATTCAGCTGCATTAGCTCCAGTAGTTAATAAAGCAATAGCAGCAGGAATACCAGTAGTTATAATTGACTCAAGTATAGCTACAGACAAATTTATAAGCTATGCTACAACTAACAACGAAGATGCAGCTTATAAAGTTGGTAAGAAACTTGGAGAATTAACTAAAGGAAAAGGAACTGTTGCTATACTTGGTTTCCAACCTGGAGCAGGATCAAATACAGCAAGAGAAAACGGTTTTAAAAAAGCCATAGCTGAATTTCCAGACATGAAAATTGTTGCAACGCAATATAGTCAAAGTGATAAGACAAAAGCACTTTCTGTAACAGAGGATATGTTAACTGCAAATCCAAAATTAACAGCAATATTTGCAGCAAATGAGCCAAGTCTCGTAGGTGCCGCACGTGCCTTTAAGGAAAAGAATGTTAAAAATACAATTTTGGTAGGCTTTGATTCATCAGATGATGTTATTCCCTTATTAAAGGAAGGTATAATAAAAGCTACAGCAGTACAAATGCCATTTATAATGGGTAAAGCTGCTGTGGAGCAATTAGCTAATAAATTCACTGGGAAAGAAGTTAAAAAGGATATAGATACAGGCGTAGCTATAGTTACCCCAGAAAACATGAACGAAGCTGAATCTCAGAAAGCAATTTATCCATTAAAGTAAGAGAAAATAGTAAATTGGGGATAATAAAGATAGCTTTATTATCCCTTTTAAAGGATTATTAACATAAGTATTTATTTTGATTCATTAGTTTTGATGAGGTAGGAGGCTTGAAGGTATGTATAAAATATTGATTGCAGATGATGAACAGATCATTAGAGATGGAATGAGAAAATTAATTGATTGGGAGTCTTTAGGCCTTCAACTTGTTGGCGTCGCAGAAAATGGAAAAGAAGCTTACGAGATGATAAAGAAATTCAATCCTGATATTGCCATGGTTGATATAAATATGCCTCAAATAGATGGGTTGAAATTGTGCAAAATGATTAAAGAAGAAGAGATTAATTGTGAGGTAATTATAGTCACAGGCTATGATGATTTTAATTATGCTAGGGAAGCTTTAAGACAAGATGTAAATGATTATATATTAAAACCTCTAACTCGCATGGAGGTCTCAGAAATTTTAAAGAATGTTGTAGTTAAACTTGATATAAAAAAGAAAAAACGCAATGAAATTAAGGATTTAAACAATAAGGTTAAAGAAAGCATTAATACTATGCAGAGTAAGTATTTAAATGCATTAATATATGGAGATGTTAATTCTGAGTTGTTTCATTTAGATTCTCAATATGATTGGTATTTAATTAGTATTTTAGATATAGATACTATTTTGAATGAACTAGGAAAGTTTAAAGAGGAAGAAATTAAGTTAACTAAGTTTGCTATATATAATATAGCTAATGAAATTTTGAATAAAAAAAACAGTGGAATAATATTTAATACTGAGGAAAATGAGTCTGCAATATTATTTTTTTCAAACGGAGAGAATAAAGAAATAGTTGTAAATGATTTTATAATGATATTAGAAGAAATCAGGTGTGCCTGTAGTAAGTATCTGAAATTTACAGTTTCAGTAGGAGTGGGAACCTTAGTAAATAATAGCAAGATTATATCTAAATCTTATTATAATGCAAGAAAAGCAATAGAATATAGATTTTTTATTGGAAATGGTGTGATAGTATATGCAAATGAAATTAACTGCGAATTTAAAGAATTAAAGGGTGGACTTGTTGATATACAGAATTCAATAATAAAAAATGTAAAAGGGCTTAATAGTAATGAGGTTAGAAGAGAATTAGATAATTTTAGTAATTATATGAAATTAGAAAAATTGGATAAAAATTTATGCTTAAATGAATGGATAAAGCTAGTAATAATAATGTTTCAAGCTTTAGTAGATATGAATGTAGATATTGAAAAAATATTAAAAGGAACAATAAATATAACTAATAAAGTAAATTCATTTAAAAATATAGAAGAGATAAAATTTTGGGTTCTTGAACTTTATCAAAAATGTAGTGATTATATAGAAACTTATTATGATGCAAACAAAAAATACTTTTTAAATATAGAATATTATATGAAAGAAAATTTTATAAATCAAAATTTTTCATTTCAAAAATTATGCGACTATATGCATCTTAGCCCAAGTTATTTAAGTTCAATATTTAAAAATCATATTGGGAAGACCTTTATAGAATATTTAACTGAATTAAGAATGCAGAAAGCCTTAGAGTTATTAAAGAAGACAAATTTAAAGAGTTTCGAAATCGCTTATCAGGTAGGATATTCTGATCCCCACTATTTTAGTTCTGTTTTTAAGAGAACATTTAACGAATCCCCCACAGAATATAGAAATGGAATTATTAATAAATAACGAGATGAAAATAGAAATGATACAGAAAACGAAGGGATGATGATGATTATGTTAAAAGGTATTCCTACGATTTTATCACCAGATTTGTTGAAAATTATGATGGAGATGGGGCATGGAGATGAGATAGTTATTGCTGACGGAAATTTTCCTGGATCAAATCTTGCGCGTAACCTAGTGAGGTGTGATGGAAACAATGTTACTGAAGTACTAGATGCATTTTTGAAGTTTTTCCCATTAGATCAATATTCGCAGTCACCAGTAGCATTAATGGCTGTAGTGCCTGGTGACACTGTTGTCCCAGTTATTTGGGAAAAATATAAAAAAATAATAACAAAATATGAACCTGATTTTAAAGATTTTGACATGGTTGAAAGATTTGATTTTTATGAAAGAACTAAAAATGCCTATGCAATAGTTACAACTGGGGAAAAAGCACAGTATGCAAATATAATTTTAAAAAAAGGTGTAGTAATAGAGGTGGAGAAATAATGAAAACTCAAGGAACGTATTTTCAAAATAGCGTGGAACAACCAATAATTTTTGGCGACGTAGAAGTTTATAAGACTTCTAGTAAACGATTAAGAGGAGAGCCTACGAAAGAAGGTATTCAATGTAAAACCGTTTTAACAGGTTTTTGCGGAACAGATTTTGAACTAATGCATATGGGGATGAGGGGTGAACTTCACTCTAAATTTCCTGAAGGTCAAAACAGACTTATAAATGGACATGAAGGTGTTGTATATGTTCCTTCAGAGAATAGATTTGCTATAGTTTTGATAAGAGGAGGAAACTCCTTTGACCCTACAAGATTTATGGATGATGAGACTTATTTTGAATATGGCTGCGATCAGGCTGATGGAATTATGTGTTATGAAAATTTCTATAATCCAGACATGCTACTTCAAATACCAGATAGATATATAGAAAATGGCAAAATACCATTATCTATTGCGAAGAAACTTTGTTTTTCAGATCCTTATGCTTGTATGATTTTTCAACTGGAAAGAATGGAGGACCTTGGTTCGGCACAAAATTTTAGAGTTGAAATGGCTAAAAACAAATGTAATGAAGAAGAAGGAAGAAGACTTGCAATGAAAAATATCTTTAACAAGGCAGTGATATTTGGGCTTGGCACTACAGGAATGTTCATAGGAGATTTAATTCATAGAAAATACCCTGATGCTAAAATTCTATTTGTGGCTAGAAGTAGTGCAGATACGAGTAAGGTTAAATATGCACTTCATAAAACTAATGGTATTTATGTGGAGAGTAATTTTGATACAGAGGAGCAGCTTGCTGAGTGCATAAAAGAGAAATTAGGTGGTAAGGCTAGTGTATTCATTGGTGTGTCTGGTACCAATTTGGAACATAAAATAGCTTTTGATTGCGATGTTTTAGGAAATAATGGGATTTACAATAGCTTTTCGCTTGGACCAGTAATGGAATTTAAGACTATGCCTTTTGGATTTAAAAACCATTTAATCTTTGGTTCTATAAATTTTAGGCAGGATCATATGGAGAAGGCAATAGAGCTACTTTGTGAATCTGACTACGATAAGGTTGTTGAGCTTATTGATCTTGAAGAAGTAAAGATGGATCCTAAGGCCGCCTATGAAAATAAAATTTATTGTAAAGCATCACCAATGAAAACAGCTGCAGTGTGGGACCATGATTATATTAATATGGATAAATAATACGAGGGGGAAATAAAATGACTAAAATGAAAATAGTTTATATAGAAAATCCAGGAAAAATAGCTTTAAGAGAGGCAGAAATCCCTGTCCCACAAAAGGGTGAAGCCCTTTTAAAAATAAAGTATTGTGGAATATGTGGCTCTGATACAGCTACTTATACAGGCAATCAGCCATTTACAACCTATCCAAGAATTCCTGGACATGAATTTTCAGCGGAAATAGTGCAAATAGAAGAAAATCAATTTGGATTAAAGGTGGGTATGAGCGTAACCGCAAATCCTTATTTTAACTGTGGACAATGTTATTCATGCAAAAGAGGAAAAGTAAACTGCTGTGAAGACAATCAGACTATGGGAGTTCAAAGAGATGGATCCTTTGCGGAATATATCACCATGCCTATTGAAAGAATAGTAGATGGTAAAGATTTATCAGCAAAGACACTTGCACTTATTGAGCCTTTTTCTATAGGTTATCATGCTATAAATAGAGGAGATGTACAAGCTGGCGATAAGGTGCTAGTTATGGGAGCTGGTCCTATAGGTATTTTTGCAATGATTTCTGCAAAGCTAAAAGGAGCAACGGTATATATAGCTGATATGCTTCAAGAAAGATTGGAGCTAGCAAAAGAAATGGGCGCAGACGGTACTATAAATATAAAAAGTGAAGACTTGCAGCAAAGAGTTTCAGAAATAACTAATGCAGGAGGCATGGATGTATGTGTTGAGGCTGTAGGGCTTCCACAAACATTTTTAAACTGTATTGATAGTGCTTGCTTTGGTGGAAAAGTTATACTTATAGGCAATGGTAAGAGGGAGACAAGCTTTAATCATTCAGTTTTATTAAAAAAAGAACTTAATGTATATGGATCAAGAAACAGCTTAAATGACTTTAAACCTTTAATACAAATAGTATCTGACGGAAAAGCTAATATCGATAAAATGGTTACAAACGTATTTACCCTTGAAAATGTTATTGATGCCTTTGAAGGTTTAAAAAATAATGATGGAAGCATGGCTAAAGTTCTTGTTAAATTCTAATACCAAAATGGAATGAGGTAAAATAAATGGGATATTTAATTATCGATGCTCACGCTCATTTGTGGGATAAGCTTAGTGGAAAGGTTGAAGGTTATGATGTAAAAAGTCTTGGTAGTGGAAAAGCAACCTTTAAAGGTGAGGTCCGTCAGATGATGCCACCTTATATGCTGGATGGAAGAAACACAGCAGAGCTATTCATTTCAAATATGGATTATGATTGTGTTGCTGCAGCGGTTATAACTCAAGAATTTATTGACGGCAATCAAAATGAGTATTTGCTAAAGGTGAAAGAAAACTATGGTACTAGGTTTAAAATAGCTGGACTTTGTGACTTTAGAATTGCAGGTTTTTTGCCAGAGGTGAAGGAAATGTGTAAAGGTGGCTTTGATTGTATCAAGGTTCCCGCCCAGTGGCTTGTATCTACTGATAAAAGAGTATATCTTACTGATACTGAAATGCTAAAAGCCTTTGAAGTTATGGAAAGAAGCAATATTATTCTTTCTATTGACCTTGCTGAGGGGGAAACACAGGTAGAGGAAATGAAAAAGATAATATATAGATTTCCTGAGCTTAAAATAGCTATAGGACATTTTGGTATGGTAAACAGGCCAGGTTTTGAGAGTCAAATTCTTTTAGCTAAAAATAAAAATGTAATGATTGAGTCTGGTGGAATAACTTGGCTCTATCATAATGAATTTTATCCCTATGTTAGTGCAGTAAAGGCAATTAAAAAAGCAATAGCTATGGTGGGGGTAGAAAAACTAATGTGGGGTTCAGACTATCCAAGAACTATGACTGCTATAACCTACAGGATGTCCTATGATTTCATAATAAAATCTGAAGTACTCAGCCAAGCTGAAAAAGCCAGTATCCTAGGTGAGAATGCAAAGAGGTTTTATGGATTTGAGGATTTAAAAATACCTAAGTATTTTAAAAATATGGTGGAATAAATAATAAATGGGGTCTGACCCCTGGGAATACTAATACCAAGGAAATAGACGTTTTAATCTGTGTATATATTTTATTTCTTCTCATTATAATTTTCCTCCCCTCTCTTTAAATGTTTTTCTATAAAAAACGATGCAAGTAACATTAGTATGCAAACACTAACAATTATTGCATAAAGTAAATAACTATTCATTGTGGGAATAAAATTTGCATGTAACACAAATGTGTAAAATGTTGCAAATATAGCGAAAGAAAAACCTCCCGATCTTAAAAGATACATAATGCTTCTCAATAATCTATTCACAAGACATTACCTCCTTTCTTAAATATTATCAATTTAAATATTTACTATTAATTATATGGAAATTTTATGGAAAAGTAAAGTGCAAATGCTGATATGTGAAATAAATGGGGTCTGACCCCTGGTAATAAAAGGGATATAGTCAGGTGGAAAAGGAGTTACTCATAAGTTTGACATAAGTATGTTTTTATCCTATAATTTAAAGAAAATGAATAATATAATTATGTAACTGGCGGAAATGGTGTTTACCATAGGGAGCATAATTAAAGGAAAATATCGACCGCCTGGGTAAAAATGAATTTTATCCAGGCGGTTTTTTATATTAAATTATTTGGGAGGTTGAGTAATGATAAATTCTGAAATTATACTTAAATATGGATGTAATCCGCATCAAGGTTCAGCAAAGATTTATATGAAAAATAAGGCATTACCATTTGAAGTTCTAAATGGTAACCCAGGTTATATTAACTTTATGGATGCTTTTAATTCATGGCAATTGGTGAAAGAATTAAAACAAGCAATAGGATTACCGGCAGCAGCATCTTTTAAACATATAAGCCCAGCTGGTGCTGCAGTAGGAATTCCTTTGAGTGATGTATTGAAGAAGGCATATTTTGTTGAAAATATAGAATTATCTCCTGTGGCCTCTGCTTATGCAAGAGCCAGAGGTGCAGATAGGATGTCTTCCTTTGGTGATTGGGCAGCTATAAGTGATATCGTAGATTTACCTACGGCAACAATTTTAAAAAAATCTGTTTCGGATGGAGTAATTGCACCGGGGTATACAAAGGAAGCTTTGGCACTTTTGATGAAAAAGAAAAAAGGAAATTACAACATTATTAAAATGAATCCCGATTATGAACCTGAAGATATGGAAAAGAGAGAAATATATGGTATAACTTTTCAGCAGAAAAGAAATGATATTCTGCTAAAACAGGAGATGCTCAATAATATAGTAACTAATAATAAAAATATTACAGATGATGCAAAAAGAGACTTACTTATTTCAATGATTACATTAAAATATACTCAGTCTAATTCCGTATGTTTTGTACTGGACGGTCAAGTAATTGGTGTTGGTGCAGGACAGCAATCCCGTATACACTGCACAAGATTGGCTGGATCAAAAGCAGATATATGGTATTTAAGGCAGCATCCCAGTGTTCTCAATTTATCCTTCAAAGAAGGAATTTCAAGACCTAATAAAGATAATGTTATAGATCAATACCTTAGGGATGAAACTACTTCAGTTGAAATGAAAGATTGGAGTGAAGTGCTTAATGAAATCCCTATTAGATTAACAAAGGAAGAAAAAGATGAGTGGATTTCTAATTTATCCGGGGTAGCTTTAGGCTCAGACGGATTTTTCCCCTTTAGAGACAATATTGATAGGGCATTCCAAAGTGGTGTGAAATATATTGTCCAACCTGGTGGTTCAGTAAGAGATGATATAGTAATAAAAGCATGTAATGAATATAATATAGCAATGGCTTGCTCAAATATAAGATTATTTCATCATTAATGAATATACAGTTATAATAGTATTATTAAATATTTTTGAGACACGATGATAATTTAAATTATGATGGAGGTAGTTATTATGGAGGATAAAATAAAAAATATACTAGATAATTTTATGATAGACTATTATGGAGTAGCAGATATAAGTGATTATGAAAATGAAATTACGAAATACGGAGGTAATCTTGTTAAGGGATATCCAAAAGCAATCTCACTTGGAATTGTATTTCCATCCACCATTGTTGATCATTTATATAACCGTTTTGATAATGCCGTGGCTATAGAATATTATCATACATATGAAGTAATAAATAATAGACTAGATAATATCGCTTCAATAATAAGCTCATATATTAATAAAAAAGGGTATAAAGCATTACCGATAGCTGCAGCAGAACGAATTAATAGCAAATATATAAACGCAAGTTTTTCACATAAAATGGCGGCTAGCCTTGCAGGTCTAGGATGGATAGGAAAAAATTGTTTACTTATTACTCCTGAGCATGGTCCAAGAGTAAGGTGGATAAGTGTATTAACAGATGCACCCTTATCAGTGACCGGAGGTAAAATTCAGCAAAAATGTGGAACTTGCATGGACTGCGTAAACGCATGCCCAATGGGCGCACTAATTGGAGAAAATTATAATGATGGTGAAGAACGTGAGAAGCGATTTGATGTGAAAAAATGTGATGATTACTTCAATTCAATGGAAGCTACTGAGAGAATGCCAGTGTGTGGTATGTGTTTATATTCATGCCCATATGGAAAGGACAAACAATGATATATTAATATCGAGCTCAACCAGTGCACCACAAGCACCCCCAGTGGGGGTGGCCTCCTTTAATATCTATAGCATTAGCTTAGATAGAGAAAGTGAATTTTAATTTGTTTGTATTATTAATTCATCTAATTGCAGTCTTGGTCTTTGTAATGGATTTTGATTAGGGTACCCTATAGGTAATAATGCGACCACATCGTATCTTTCATCAAGTTCAAGAACTTCCTTGGCTTTTTTACTATTAAACATCATTATCCAACAACTTCCCAAACCTAAGTCAACGGCCCTTAAAGCTATATGTTCTAGTGCTATAGCTGCATTTAAATACAAATATGATTTTAGGCTTTCTTCATCCATTTCCTTTCTTCTTTTTGCTAAAGCGTCTGAATCTGTACTCATATTAGATAGGGGTGTATCTATAAAAGCATTTGAGTCAATTAATTCTTTTGTTCGAGCAGCTGCTGTATTTAAAACTTGTTTGTCTATGCAACACGCTATAATTAATGGTGCCCTTGTTACAAAAGGCAATGGAGTACATTGCGAAAGTTTTGTTCTAGCCTCCAGACTTTTAATTATTACATAACGAGTAGCCTGCAAGTTGCTCCCTGATGGTGCAAGTCGACCTGCTTCAATAAGCTCTTTTATATATTGATCTGGAATAGGATCAGTTTTGAATTTTCTTATACTTCTTCTAGATTTTATTGTTTCAATCAATTCCATTAATAACACTCCTTTAATAACACTCCTTATTATAGAGAATATATAAATATATTTAGTACATTTTGTGCGTAAAGTGGCTTGAAATTTGCAGGCTTTCCTCTTGCGGTAGCTTATTTTAAATTCTTTATATAAAACACCTTTAAATAAGTTTAGCATAAAAGGGCTGATTGTAAAAGTGGTGTGTCGCTAAGTATTATCGCTTATAATCTGTGTTAAATTTTTAATATCTTAAATACCAAACGGATGATTACTTAGCCATGCGTATCGGAATGCGGAATATCGAATTATTTGTACTTATATGTAGGAATACGCAGATAATCTAGCTTGGTCACATATGCGTTGAAATTATGCTCTTATTTATATGATAGAATACTCCTTGTCGTCACATGATGGCAAAGCAAATTGGTCTTTGAAAATTAAACAGAGAAATAGGTAAAATAACGAAATAATATTTCGTTAGACCAGTTAATTACTTTAGTAAAAGTAATATTTTAGTCGTAAGACTAAAAAGTATGTAATGAGCTTGCGTAACAACTTAACAGTTGGCGCAGATTAAATCATTTCAAACTAAAAGTGTAAACTTTTAAATTGAGAGTTTGATCCTGGCTCAGGACGAACGCTGGCGGCGTGCCTAACACATGCAAGTCGAGCGATGAAGCCTTTCGGG
>Ga0209125_1000864_pt1 | contig 33888 bp, 27 predicted proteins | sample BarGraIncub1131A_FD_184503 | JGI IMG/M metagenome (GOLD analysis project Ga0209125, IMG submission 184503) | Arctic peat soil microbial communities from Barrow, Alaska - Barrow Graham LP Incubations 11-31A (SPAdes) (version 2) | ecosystem: Environmental > Terrestrial > Soil > Wetlands > Peat... | reverse complement strand
CGAGCCGAAGCCGTGCGCGGCGAGAAAAACGGCACGGCCGACGCCGCCGCCGAGAACAACCCAGGGGCGGCTTTCGCTGCGGCAGAATGCGGACTATCGTAACGTGTGTGCGCCGAAGGTCTCCCCGGAAATCGTCCCGCCGGCAATCATTATCTGCGCCAACTCTTGCGGTGGCTCATAGCCGTGCGCCACGGCTTCAATGTACTGTGTCACCGACAGGTTCTTCATCCCCTACAAAATGAGCGATAAATGCCCAAAATCATCGACATAACCGAGTTGTGTCTGCGCGATGCGCACCAGAGCTTGCTGGCAACGCGAATGGCGCTGGAGGACATGGTGCCAGCTTGTGCCGATATCGACCAGGCCGGCTACTGGTCGGTCGAATGTTGGGGCGGCGCGACCTTCGATGCCTGCATCCGTTTTCTTAACGAAGACCCCTGGGAGCGGCTGCGCACCTTCCGCCGCCTGCTGCCGAACTCGCGCTTGCAGATGCTCCTGCGCGGCCAGAATCTGCTCGGCTACCGCCACTACGAGGATGGCGTGGTCGACCGCTTCGTCGACAAAGCGGCCGAAAACGGCATGGACGTCTTCCGCGTTTTCGACGCGCTGAACGACATCCGCAACATCCGCCAATCGGTGAATGCCGTGCGCCGTAACGGCAAACACGCCCAAGGCACGATCTGTTACACGGTCAGCCCGCTGCATACGACCGAAAACTTCATCGAGTTGGCCGAACGACTGGTCGAGCTCGGTTGTGATTCGATCTGCCTGAAGGACATGGCCGCGCTGCTCAAGCCGCAGCCCGCCTACGACATCGTCAAGGGGATCAAGGCGCGTTGCGGCGAGGCCGTGCGCGTTCATGTGCATACGCACTCGACGACCGGCGTGACGCTTGTTTCGCTGATGAAGGCGATCGAGGCGGGGGCCGATGGCGTCGATACGGCGATCAGTTCGTTAAGCCTCGGCCCGGGCCACAATCCGACCGAAAGCCTGGTCGAAATGCTCGAAGGCACCGGCTACGAAGCTCACCTGGACAAGGCCCGGCTGCACCGGATCAAGAACCACTTCGCGGCGCTCCGACCGCGTTACAAAGCCTTCATGTCCAACATTCACGGGGTCGAGACCGACATCTTCGACAGCCAGATCCCGGGCGGCATGATTTCCAACATGGAAAGCCAGCTCGCGCAGCAAAATGCGGGCGGCCGGCTCGAAGAGGTGCTCATCGAAGTGCCGCGCGTACGCGAGGATGCGGGTTTTCCGCCGCTGGTCACCCCGTCCAGCCAGATCGTCGGCACGCAGGCCGTGTTCAACGTGCTGATGGGGCGCTACAAGGTGATGTCGAGCGAATTCGCCGACCTGATGCTCGGCTACTACGGCAAGGCGCCGGGCGAGCGCGACCCGGCGGTACTGGCGCAAGCCGCCCAGGAAGCCCACAAGGAAGCCATCGAACAGCGCCCGGCCGACCTCCTGCAACCGGAGTGGGACCACCTGAAAGCCGCGGCGACGGCCCTGCCCGGCTGTGACGGCAGCGACGAGGACGTATTGACCTATGCGATGTTCCCGCAGGTCGCCCCCGGATTTTTTGAAAAGCGTGCCCAGGGGCCGAAGAACGTCGGCACCGATCCGGCGGCAGTTGCGGAGAAACCCGGCGCAACGGGCGCCGAAGCATCGCCGCTGCGCGCACCGGTCACCTACGACGTGAAGCTGAACGGCCGCTCGCACCGGGTTTCGGTCACCCCGATCAGCGAATAGACAGGAATAGTCATGAGCACGATGCAGGAAAAAATTGAAGAACTCCGGCGCCGGCGCGAGGCGACTTATCTCGGCGGTGGTGCGGCCAAACAGGCGAAGCACCGCCAGTCGGGGCGCCTGACCGCCCGCGAGCGGGTCGCCGCCCTGGTCGACGCGGACAGCTTCGACGAGGTCGGCCTGTTCGCGAGGCACCGCTCGACCCTGTTCGGCATGCAGGACAAGGTGTTTGCCGCCGACGGTGTAATCACCGGCGCTGCCTCCATCGCCGACCGGCTGGTGCACCTGGCCAGCCAGGACTTCACGGTGGCCGGTGGTTCGGCCGGCGAGACGCACTCAATCAAGGTCGCCGAAATCATGCATGCGTCGCTGAAGACCGGCTCGCCCTTCATCTTCATCAACGACTCCGGGGGCGCGCGGGTGCAGGAGGGCATCGCTGCGCTTTCGGGTTACGGCAAGGTGTTTCACGCCAACGTCCTACTCTCCGGCGCGGTCCCGCAGATTTCGCTGATCTGCGGCCCCTGCGCCGGCGGCGCCGCCTACAGCCCCGCGCTAACCGACTTCATCATCCAGACCCGGCAGGCGCAGATGTTCATTACCGGGCCGCAGGTCATCAAACAGGTCACCGGCGAAACCGTCACCGCAGAGGAGCTCGGCGGCCCGGACGCGCACATGGTTCATTCCGGCGTGATTCACTTCATCGCCGAGGACGACCAGCACGCCGTCGCGCTGTGCCGCAAACTACTCAGCTTCCTGCCGGCGAACAATCTCGAAGACCCGCCGGTACTCGCCGGCGACTACTCGCTCGACCCGAATCCGGTGCTGGAAACGGTGTTGCCTGAGGAAAACAAGCAGGGCTACGACGTGCGCGCCGTCATCGAGGCGATCGTCGATGCCGGCGATTTCCTCGAAGTCCAGGCCGGCCATGCGATGAACATCGTGGTCGGCTTTGCCCGCATCTGCGGCGGATCGATCGGCATCGTCGCCAACCAGCCCTCGGTCAAGGCCGGCGTACTGGATATCGACGCCTCGACCAAGGCCGCCCGTTTTATCCGCTTCTGCAATGCCTTCAACATCCCGCTGGTAACTTTCGTCGATGTACCGGGCTTCATGCCCGGCGTCGAACAGGAGTACGGTGGCATCATCCGCCATGGCGCCAAGCTGCTCTTCGCTTATTCGTCGGCGACGGTGCCAAAGATCACGGTTATCCTGCGCAAGAGCTACGGCGGCGCCTATCTTGCCATGTGCGGCAAGGACCTCGACGCGGACCGCGTGTTCGCCTGGCCGACGGCGGAAGTCGCCGTGATGGGCGCCGAGGGCGCCGCCGAGATCATCTTCCGCAAGGAGATTGGCGAGGCCGAGAATCCCGAGCAACGGCGCGCCGAACTGATCGCCAACTACCGCGATACCTTCTCCAACCCTTACGTCGCGGCCGAACAGCGCCTAGTCGATGCCGTCATCGAACCCGCCCTGACCCGCCGCCATATCGCGCAGACGCTCGAGTATCTGCATATCAAACGCATCCCCCGGCCACACAAGAAGCACGGCCTGATCCCGCTCTAGGGAGCCGGCATGAACAACACGCAAACCGAAGTCGAACTGTTGTCCTTGATCACACAAATGCGTGACGAGATCGGCGCGCTCAACCGCCGGATCGAGGAACTCGAACGGCGCGTCGGCGAGCACGTGCAGGGCGCAGACGCGGCGCCTGACGAAGAGACCTTGTTGGCCATTTCGGCGGCCGTCGCCGCTTTTCTTGGCGTGCGCGCCCACATCCGCCAGGTGCGCCTGGTTCACTCCACAGCCTGGGGACAGGTCGGCCGCATGGGCGTCCAAGCCTCGCACCGCCGTCATTGATCGGAAGCCACCGTGAAACTACGAATCACCATCGACGACAAGACCTACGACGTAGAGGTCGAAGTGCCCGAAACTGACCATGCCAGCCTGCCCCCTGCCTATCCGATCGGCTCGGCCAGGCTGACCGGCAGCGCGGCCAGTGCGCCGACCGGGCCGACGAGCGGCGCCGCCCCGGCCCCGCTCGCCAACGAGGACAAGCTTTGCCGCAGCCCGGTTTCCGGCATCGTCGTCAAAGTCTGCGCAGCAACCGGCGATCGTATACGGGCCGGCGATTCCCTCCTCCTCCTTGAAGCCATGAAGATGGAAACGAACATCACAGCCCCCGTCGCCGGCGTGATCGCGGCAATCAAGGTCGAAGTCGGCAAGCACGTCCAGACCGGCGACGTTCTGGTAGAGTTTGTTTGAGGTAAGGCACGCTGTAACTCAAGGGGTGCGGCTTTGGCGAACGGTTTTACTTGCCGAGCGTCGCCGCTCGATGATCCGTTAAGGAAGCAGTTCAGGATTCGGTGCGGTGACGAATGGCCGTCAAACCCGATCTGCGACCGGCCGAGGTTGCATCGACAAATGAGTGCTGTTTGGTCTGAACAGCCTCCGGGGACGGGCGCATGGAGCGTCAACTGCCATAGGTCACCGGCCGTACACTTCGAAATCGCATCAAACGACCGGTTGGCACTTCAGGCTATTTTGGGAATCGACCCCTATGCTGTCTGATGACAGTTTCATGGGGTATGGTGGCCTTCTGATCGCAAATCTGCCGCTCCCAATAGACGATCACAGATCAGCCGTGGTTGCATAATGGCCTCCAGCCAGTTCATGAAGACCTGAACACGGCGCGGTTGATGACGTCGGTTGGCATAAACCAACGAAACCAGCATCGGGGCGGCACGGTATTGCGGCATCAGCTCGACGAGTTGTCCGCTGTCCAGCGCCACCCGCACGCCGGCCTCGGGTACTTGGATAATGCCAAGCCCGGCCAGGCTGGCCGCGTAGTAGGCATCGGAGTTATTCACCGTCAGCGCGCCGGGCATCGCAATGAATTTGATGTTGCCATCAGCGTCCTGGTATTCGAAGCCGCTATCACGCGCACCCAGCGTGGAGACATAGTGGATGAGGCGATGATTTGCCAGGTCGCTGAGTTGCTGAGGCTGATCGAAAGTCGCGCAGTAGCCGGGACTGGCGCAATTGACCATGCGGTAATGACCGAGCGGCCGGGCGATATGACTGGAATCGCCCAGCACGCCCACGCGCAGCACACAATCAAAACCTTCCTTGACCAGATCGACACGGCGGTCAGTGCTCGAAAATTCGATCGCCAGTTCCGGATAGGTCTCCATGAATTCAGGAAGACGCGGCAACACCACATCCCGGGCCACGGCGCTCGGCATATCAACGCGCAGGCGCCCGTGCAAGGCGGTCTTGTCGTTGCGAAACAAGCCCAGCAATTCCTCAGTATCGGCGAGCAGATCCGTGCATCTCTCGTAGAACACTTGACCGTCCAGCGTCATCTGAACCCGGCGTGTCGTACGGTGCAAGAGCCTCGTGCCCAACTCGGACTCCAGTTGTTGAATGGCGGTTGATATTTTTGCTTTCGGCAGGCCCATGCTCTGGGCTGCCAGGGTAAAGCTGGAGAGCTCGGCGACGCGCACATAAATCTGCATGGTTTCGACAGGGTTCATGCTCGCCTCATTGATTCGCAATATGGAACAGTGTAATCAGTTTTAGTTTGTTTATCTCGCCATATCCATCCAATACACTTGGTTCTGAATCCCATCCGCTAATCCAACCCGGCTCAGGCCCTACCCAGCAGGAGAAACAATGAACGCAAGCATGCGCCCGAACAAGGAAACTAAGATTGCCCTCATTACCGGCGGCAGCCGCGGTCTGGGCCGAAATACAGCTCTTCACCTGGCCCGCAAGGGAGTCAATGTTATCGTGACGTATCGAACGGGAAGCGCCGAAGCCAAGGCAGTCGTCGCTGAAGTTGTCCAATCCGGAGGCAAGGCCGTGGCGCTACAGCTTGATGTGGGCGACAGCAAGTCATTCGGCCAATTTGCCGAGCAGGTTCGCAGCGCGCTACGTAACCATTGGCAACGCGAGCACTTCGACTACCTAGTCAATAACGCGGGCATCGGTATTCATGCCAGTTTTGCCGAAACCAGCGAGGCGCAATTCGACGAATTGGTGAATATCCACCTCAAGGGCACTTTCTTCCTCACCCAGTCACTTCTGCCACTGCTCGCCGATGGAGGCCGCATCGTCAATCTTTCCAGCGGCCTGACCCGCTTTTCCCTGCCGGGCTATGCGGCCTACGCCGCCATGAAAGGCGCGATCGAAGTACTAAGTCGCTATCTTGCCAAGGAACTCGGCGGACGTGGAATCGCCGTTAACTCCGTGGCGCCGGGAGCGATCGAAACCGATTTCGGTGGCGGCCTAGTCCGTGACAATACACAGGTAAATGCATTTATCGGCGGACAAACGGCCTTGGGGCGCGCTGGCGTGCCTGACGACATTGGCGGCGTGATCGCCAGCTTGCTGTCCGAGGACAATCGCTGGATCAATGGCGAACGCATCGAAGCATCGGGCGGCATGTTTTTGTGAGCGTCCTTACGGTGGCCCCTGGCCTTATATGGTGTCCGCTATATAAGGCCGACCAGCAAGATTGAGCGGCCGGTACTGATTGGTTTGCCGTGGAATACGATTGCTTGCTTGCCGTTCGCACTCCTCGCTTCTTCTTGGTTGCTGCGGCTGCTCGTGGCGGGGGCGTGAGGTCGCCGTTGCGCCTGTAAGCTACCGTCCACCTCTTCAGCTGGGTCTTGTCTATGTCAGCTTTGGGACACACAGTCGAATTCACACATTCGGTAGAGTAGAGATGTGGCGCGGTAGCAGTAGGTTTGGCTTGTCTGATCCGTCCCTTTCGTCTGACGGTGCCCAAGTAGCCTTGCCGTAACCCCGTTTCCACATCCCCCTCATCGAACCCGGCGTGCCTATCTCAGGCACCGGGCTCTCGGACAAGAACTCACGCTTACGCCCACGCCACGCTGCGCCCGCGTGCGGAAAGACGTACGAGACCGAAGTACCCGTAGAGGTGCTGGAGTGGATAAGTCCCGCCCCTGCGTCGTCTGACCTTGTGCTTGTTGCGCAACCACCGACGCAACCGCGATGCGGTGTAGAGGTCGAGCGCCCGATAGGCGCGGCTGACGCTCCCTACACTGAAGTAGTTCGCCCAGCCGCGTAACGTGCGGTTCAACTTACCCACCAGCACCTCGGTGTCCTGCCAGCCCGTTTTCAGTTCGGTCAGCGCATGGACCTTTTCGACCATGCGCCGGATGCTTTTCTTCGACGGCCACAGAGCGGTATGAGCCTTCCCTGTTGTCGCCGAATATCGCCTGCCAAACGTGAACCCCAGAAAGTCGAACGTCTCTTCCGGTACCTTGCAGAGTCGTGTCTTTTCCTCATTCACCGTCAGCTTCAATTTCCCCATGATCGCGCGCATCCACTGCAAGGCTTCTTCCGCCTTGCCGTGTTTGCACAGAATCACCAAGTCATCAGCATAGGTGACGATGCAACTGCCCAAACGTCGCTCCAGCCCAAGTTTCTTCCACGCCAGCACAAACCGTCACATGTACAAATTGGACAGCAGTGGAGAAATGGGTGATCCCTGCGGAATACCTCGCCCCTTGTCCTTGGCCTCGGTCGTGCGCTTCTTCGTCCCTCGTTGGTCGGTTTCCTCGACAGCACATTCCAGCCACATCTTGATCAGATGCAGCACACGCCGATCCACGATGCGCCGCGCCAGCGAATGCATCAGTTCTGCGTGCGGAATGCTGCCGAAGTAGTCCGCGAGGTCGGCATCAACGACGTCCGTCTGGCCGCGGTGTAACCGTTCTTCCACCTCCGCTGCCGCCTGCTGGGCATTGCGGCCCGGCCGGTACGCGTACTGCTCGGAAGGAAGGTCGGCTTCAAAGATCGGTTCGAGCACCAGCATCGCTGCCGTCATGCACGTTCGATCCCTTAAGGTCGAGATACCCAGCGGCCGAAGTTTGCCATTGGGTTTCGGTATAAACACTCTCCGTATCGGATCCGGTCGATAGCTCTCCTCTTGGAGGGCTTGCGCCAGTTCCGCCAGCCATCGCTCGACGCCATACGCTTCGACATCCGCAAACTCCTGACCGTCCACACCCGGCGCACCCTTGTTCGAGCGGCACTGGGCGTAGGCATGGGCCAGAATGTCTTCACGGTAAATCTTGTCGTACAGCGCGTAGAAACGAAAGCCAGCCTCTGACTTCGCTTTTGCGTGTAACGCCATCTGCAACTTCTGAACGCTAATCGGAGTTGATAGGTTACCCAATCTCCTGTCCCTCGCTACGTCTTGCGTCTATCTTGAACCAAGGCCCCTTCCCTCCACCGGCATTACCCGTTAGGCGGTGCACCGCCTAATGGGTATTCAGCGGAGTCCATTTTTCTGCGGAGTGGGATGGCATCGAACGTGGGTTCACCTGTTGGCACCAGTGTCAACACTCCGCATAACAATATCCGCATTTACCCGGTCATCAGTAGCTTGATGAGCTGATCGGGTGGGCGAAAGTGCCCCTTACGGAGGTTCGGCGGAATGGTGGCATTCATGATTTCGAGCAGTGTCGTTGTATCGGCCCGCAGATACATCTCCGTCGTTTGGGTACTGGCGTGACCCAGCCACAACGCGACTTTGCGGATGTCACCTGTCGATTGCAGGATCATCATGGCGCACGAGTGCCGAATCACGTGCGGGCTGACGCGCTTGGTCGCCAGCGATGGGACATGCTGACGAGCCACTTGAACGTGTTTATCAAGGACATACTCGAACCCTGCGCGGGTCATCGCGGCGCCGCGTGCATTGAGAAAGACTTCGAGTGCCTTTCCCGTCGGTCGGAGTGCCAGCCATGCACGCAACGCGGTCGCCGTCTCTCGCCACAAAGGCAACGCTCGCTCTCGGCGCCCTTTGCCCAGCACGTGAATACTGAGCCGGGGATCAAAGCTCAGGTTATCCACGCGCAGACCGACCAATTCCGAAACTCGTAGGCCCGCCGAATAGGTCAAGTGCAACATGGCGCGATCGCGGATGCCACCACGCGTATCCGGCGCCGGCGCATCGAGCACGGCTTGCATTTCCTCGCTGTTGAGATAATCGACCAAGCGCGAGTCGGTGCGTTTCATCGGAATCGCTCGAATGCGCTGGATTTGCGCCAAGGCTGACGGTTCTCGGTACTCAATGAAGCTCATGAAGGTGCGGATCGCGGCCAGGCGCACGTTGCGGGTGGCGGGACAATTGTGTCGCTCAGTTTCCAAATGCGTCAGGAAAGCGAGCACCAGCGGCGCATCGATCTGTTCCAGCGCCAACGCCGAAGGCCTGATCTTTAGCCGGTGAGCGGCGAACTCGAAGAACAGGCGCAGGGCCAGGGCGTAGGTATCGCAGGTGCGTTCGCTAGCCTGACGTTCCAGAGGCAGACGCTCGCGCAGAAAGACACTGACATGCGTGGCAAGTGGTGTCATGGGAGTACTCCTTTGGCAAACTCCTCACACCGCTCTGCGATGTCGGCGAGCAATTGGGGAGTGGTATGCAGGTAGGTAAACGTGCCGGTGAGCTTGACGTGGCCCAGGTAAGTCGACACCGCGAGCACATGCTGGCGCACGAAGTCATAGCCAGGCGGGCAGTTCTCCAGTGCCCTGACGGCCCAGCTGTGGCGTAGGTCGTGGATTCGAGGCTGCGGGCCTGGTCGGCCCGGATCCGGATCCAGGCCGATCTCCCGCGCCAGAGTCCGAAAGGTCCAAAGCACTGTCGAGTAGCGTAGAACACGACGGCGCATCGAGATGAATACGTGGTCGTCGCCGCCTCCCAGGTGTCGGCGCCGTTCCAGATAGCGCTCCAGCCCTGCCTGCGCGCTCGGATGCAGCGGTACCAAGCGGCTCTTGTGGAACTTGGTCGTACGAATCACCAAACCATCCGCGGTGATATCCGCGAAGCGCAGCGCCAGTGCCTCCGAGATCCGCAGACCTGTCACTGCCAGCAAGGAGAATAGCGTGCAGTAGGTCCATGGCCGTAATGAGCCGGCGGGCGGCAAGCGGGCGGCCTGCTCCAACAGCTGACGAATTTGGCCAGCGGTGAAAATGAACGGGCGGTACGGTAATCGCTGATGCGGAAATACACCCCGAGGTACGACTTCGTGCTGCGTGTCCTCGGCTTGTACGTGGCGAGCGAAGATTCTTACCGCCTCGAGGCGGCGACCACGTTGGGAGATCGAGGGCGCCAGAGCAGCCCATTCAAGTGCAGTTTGTGCGCGCACGTGAGTGTCGCCGTGGGTGGTAGCAAAGCGTGCGTAGTTGCGCAGAAATCCCTCGGTGACCCGCAATTGGAAGCCCGCGGCACGCCGAATGGCCAGATAGGCGTCGATGGCTGGCATTAGCATGGCGAGACCTCCGGCCAGGGCTGCGCCAGTTGGCGTAGCAACTTCATGTCGACCTTGGCGTAATGGGCCGTGGTATCCAGTGATCGATGGCGCAACAGTACGGCGATGCTCTCAAGGGATGCGCCCTCAGCCAGCAGCGCTGTGGCGGCGGAATGGCGCAATAGATGCGCGCCATGGGTAGGCGCGCGCACGCCAGCGCGGTGAATGGCGCGTTTGACAATATCGGAAACGGCACTGCTGTTGTTTGCAAACGGTCCCACGGGCGTTGCGACCCGTAGAAACAGGTGATCTGATTTCACAGCCGGGCGCGCCGTTGCCAGGTAATGCGAGAGTGCATCTCCAACCTCTTGCGGTAGCGGCAGTTGAACCATGCGGCGCGATTTTCCCAAGACCTGAACAGTGGCCTGCGCCCAATCGATATCGCCCAGACGCAGGGCATAGATATCACCGGCCCGCAGGCCCAGACGCGCCAGTAGCAGAAGGATGGCGCGGTCGCGGGCCCCGGTGACGGTTGCCGAGTCGCACGCGCTCAACACGCGCTCGACATCGGCTGCAGGTAAGTAGCGCGGCAGCGCCGACAGGCGCCAACCTGCAATGGTGGGGATTGCAGCGTCCAGGCCTGTCCGACACTGACCCTGAGCGATGAGATAGCGGATAAAGACGCGGAGTGCCGTGATCACCACTTTGGCCTGACATCTGCCGTGCCGACTCGCCCGATCGAGGACGAAGGCGCGCAGGCCCGCAGCCTCAAAATACCGGGGATTGCTGCCGAGTGCTTGCAGGGCATCAACGATGGTTCGCCGGTAGGTGTTGAGAGTCGTGTCCTGTATGCCGCGATGCTGGCGCATCCACTCGCAAAATCCCACGAATAGCGGTGGCATCGTTGCCGCAGTTCCGGCACACTCCGCCGCCGGGATCACAGCCATCTCTTGAAGATGCCGCAGAAATGCGCGTGCACCGCGCAGATCATGCTCGTTTACACGCTTGAACCATTTGCACTGACAGGCGTGCAAGTGTTGCTTGAACTCGCCAACGCTGGCTTTATCCAGCGCGGTTAGCGACCTTGCGCAGCCCTGTTGCCAGTAGCTAAAGTGCGCCGCTGAACGCAAATAGCGCTGAATCGTGGTCGGTTTATAGCCCACTCCAACCAACGCTGCGGCGAAGCTGTCCAGATACGGGGCGGCAGGCGTGCATTGAATCAAATGCAAGGTGCCAGGGTTGGGAAAATAGCTCGTCAACATGATGTCCTCCTTAGCTGTGTCGGAGATCGACACGCAGAAGAAGACATCAATTGTTATGCGCAGTTGAATTCGATGTCGGTAACTCTATCCTGTTGATACCAATGGCTGAACAACTAAGCGGCCGTGCCCACTCCGCAGAAAAATGGACTCCGCTGAATACCCGGCTTCCCCGGTACTACGGGCCTCTCCGCCACCCCATGACGCCCGAACCTTCTCTCACGAGCGTTCGGTTGGTCATCCCTGACCACGCCAAGGGGTTTCCCGTAATGGGATGGTCGCCCCTTCCCGAGACGGCATCAGAGTGCCAAAGTGGCGAATGGAATTCCCACCAACCGAGAGAGGCGACCGAAATGAAGATTACGACAATTGGCATTGATTTGGCAAAGAGCGTATTCCAAGTTCATGGCGTTGATGAACGGGGCAAGGCGGTGGTGAAAAAGGCACTCAAGCGGGCGCAGATGGTGCCGTTCTTCGTAAACCTGCCGCCGTGCCTGATTGGCATGGAAGCCTGTGGCAGCGCCCACTACTGGGCGAGGAAACTGCAGGCGCTGGGACACACCGTAAGACTGATGGCACCGCAGTTCGTCAAGCCGTATGTCAAGACGAACAAGAATGATGCGGCCGATGCGGAAGCGATCTGCGAGGCGGTGACGCGGCCCACGATGCGTTTTGTTCCGATCAAGAACGACGAGCAACAGGCTGTGCTGGCGCTGCATCGTGCCCGGCAAGGCTTCGTCAAGGCGAGGACAGCACAGGCCAACCAGATTCGCGGGCTGCTGGCCGAATACGGCATCGTTATCCCGCAGGGGATCAGCCATATCGCCACGCACCTACCGGATATCCTGGAAGACGCCGAGAACGGGCTGCCGGGGGTGTTTCGCCAACTGATCGATCGGTTGGGGGCGCACCTCAAAGAGCTTGACCGGCAGGTCCAGGAATTGGAGGTTCAAATTCAGGTCTGGCACCGTGCCAACGACGCGAGCCGGAAATTGGCGCAGATCCCGGGCATCGGTCCGATCACCGCAAGTGCTCTGGTGGCTTCGATTGGCGATGCCAAGAGCTTCGATAATGGCCGACAGTTGGCAGCCTGGCTCGGACTCGTTCCCCGGCAGCACTCCAGTGGCGGCAAGCAGACTCTGCTCGGCATTAGCAAGCGCGGCGATACCTATCTGAGGACATTGCTGATCCACGGTGCGCGCGCCGTGATCCGGGTGGCAGAACGAAAGGTCAATCATGCCGGCAGTTGGCTGTCGGGCGTCATGGGGCGGCGGAACAAGAACGTGGCTGCTGTGGCGTTGGCCAACAAGAACGCCCGGATCGTCTGGGCACTCCTGGCGCATGATCGCGAGTACACCAACGATTACGCGCCCGTGGCATGAACACCGCGTTTCACCGCGCCGATCACCTCTGGTGCCAAGAGGGCCCGCCGGCGATCGGCGCTGCGGCAACTCCGGCGGCAACGCAGCACAGCGGCAGCACAATTTCTTAGGAGAAACACCCCACCGATTGCTTAGGCAATTATGACGTGATGGCAAGATAGGTCAGACCGTGGTCGAGCAAACCTGTACGCAACACGGCGCTTCGAGCGCGTTCCCGTGATCAGGCCTTGACCAGCGAATTCCATCAGGGACAGAGGCTACAGCCTCGATCAAAGTCCGGATCTATGGCTGCAATCTTTACCTTACTACCATCATCGACTAAGGGCTTGGCAAAATGGGGACGACCATCTATGTTGCGCGCGCTTCCCTTGTGTACATGCTGTCACCACTACCCCGGCGCAGCGACTGGTGGTCCTGCATTGCTCATCCCTCCAGTCATATCAGCCTTCCCCGGTATGGCCGCCAGGTCGGCCTGCGCATCGACCTTTTCGAGGCTTACTCAGTGTTTACTCGCGTTACGGCCTGCACACTCGCGCTGTCACCGTATATCGTGACAAGCTTTACCCAAAGGCTTCAACCATCTCGTTGCCTCCACAGTTGCTCCGGGTGCTTCCGGCTGGAGCAGTTCGCCGGGTGGGGCTTTCACCCACTGGGAAACGCCGCCTTATCACGGCGCACGCCATGACCAGTCACTGAACTTTTTTCTCCATACTGGCCACCCACGGCGTTCGCCGCTCCAAAGCATTGACCCGGAGTAGCTTGAGGTCATAGCCTCAAAGTCCGCCATATCGACGAGCGACACGCTAGGTCTCGGCCGGCAGTTTGGCAGTGGGAATCAAACGATTTCGCCTTCGCCGAGGAAAAGATTGGGCGCGCCGCGCGCATAGCCCTGTTCGCCGACCAGGACATCGAGGGCCAGGCTGGCGAGGTCGTCGGCGAGCGGATCGACCAGGATATCCTTGTTCTGGAAGCTAGTCTTGACGTAGCCGTGGCAGAAATCACAGGTTTCAGCCTGGATGGCGCCGCTGCTGCCTTCCAGGCCGAGATAATTAACGACACTGCCTTCGTCACAGAGGGTGCAGCGGGCGCGGACGGCGTTCCAGCGCGTCGCGCACAAGCTGCATTCAAGGTAGCGCAGGCCGGCCATCCCTTCGCCAGCGATTACGATACTGCCAACAGGCAGGCTGCCGCAGCAGGGGCAGGTTTCCCGATCGCCGAGGGAACTGCTTGTCTGTGCCAGGCCGAGATGGCGAGCTGCGCCAGTCCAGGCGACCTGTAGCGCGGCAGCGACGAGCAGGTCGGCCGCATCGCGTTCGGCCAGTCTGCCCTGTCCGGCTGCCAGGGCTAGGCAGGCAGTGGCCTTCTTCTGCAGCGCGTTGGCTTCGGCCGGAGCGGCTTCCTTGATGATCGCCGAAAGCTCAGTGTGGACGGTCCGCCAGTTCTGTTGCAGGACCGCGAGGTCGGCATGCAGCGGTGCCTGATCCAGGCTAAGCGGTTGGCTGGCGCGCAAGCCGGTGTCAGCAAGGGTATCCAGCGATTCTTGCTGGGCATCGGCCAGTTCGGCCAGCCAGTTCAACCAGTCTGCCATGCTGTGACCCCTGGCAAGATGGCGCAGCCGTAGGGCCCGGCGGGCAAACAGGCCGGCCGCGGGAAGCAGGAGAGCGGGCGGGGTCGTGGTCGACGGCAGAACTTGGGGCGGCAGATTCATGGTCAGGAGAGGGAAAACTAGATGAGGGTAAGTGGTGCGGTGTTCGCCGCGGATTCGCAGTCTAAGCGGTCACTGTGGCTGTAGGCAACGAGTTGACCCGGGCGGGCGAAGCCGATGAGTAGGATCCCGACTGCCTTGGCTTGGCGGACGGCGAGCGTGGTCGGGGCGGAAATCGCGACCAGGGTCGAAATTCCGGCGGTGGCTGCCTTCTGCACCATTTCGTAGGAGGCACGGCTGGTGAGCAGCGCGAAGCCTGGGGCTCGTGGCGAAGCTTGGCGGGCGAGGGAGCCGACCAATTTGTCGAGCGCATTGTGGCGGCCGACATCCTCACGGCAGCATTGGATATTGCCGGCGAGGTCGGCCCAGGCCGCGCCGTGTGCTGAGCCGGTCTGCCGACGCAGCGGCTGCCAGTCGGCCAGTTGTTGCAGACTACGGTCGATGGCGGCGCAGCTGATCTGCAGCTTCATGCAAGCCGCCAACACAGCCGGCATGCGGGCGACCTCGGCCAGACTTTCCACACCGCACAGGCCGCAGCCGGTTCGCCCGGCCAGACCGCGCCGGCGTCCCTTGAGTTGCATGAAGCGCTGCGGTGCGATGTCCATTTCGATGCTGATGCCGTTACAGGTGTTGCGCACCTCGAGGTCGTACAACTCGCGGCGATGCGTCAGGATGCCTTCGCCAAGACTGAAGCCGAGGGCGAAATCCTCGAGGTCGGCCGGCGAGGCCAGCATCACGGCCTGCGAAATGCCGTTGTAGACCAGTGCTACCGGAATTTCCTCAATGATCTCGTCGTCGCTTGACGCAGTGACACCGCGGCAGACGCGGATGACGTTGTGCACGGCGGCAGTTGGCGGCAGCGTAGCGTCGATCGGCGCGCCATCTGGGCTGCTGGAAGAGTCGGCCATGCTTCGGTCCTTCCACAAAAAAACGGGGGTACGGCGTGACCACCAGATACCCCCAGAGCGCAAGCTTAGACTTATTTTTCGGTGACCTGACGGTACCAGCCGCGATGGTGCTGCTTTGCCCAGGCGCGGGTCACCGTGCCGTACCACATGGCGCGGATGGTGCCCTTGACCCAGATCGCGGCGTACACGTGCACCATGATCAGGCCGATCATTACGGCGGCGGTCGCGGCATGCACCACGGCACCAAGACGGACGACGGTGACGTCGAAACCGAACCAGGCGCGCCAGATGAAGATGCCAGAAACCGCCATTAGCAGCATGGCTACGGACAGCGCCCAGAACATGACTTTCTGGCCGCCGTTGTACTTGCCCTGTTCCGGCATGTTGTGGTCGTCACCTTCCACCATCTGCCTGACCTTCCCCAGCCACTCCTTGTCGACCCGCGTGATCTTGTTGAGGTGCTTGAAGCGCAAGAAGATGACCAGAAAGGCGAGCGCCATCACCACACCGATATAGGGATGAAGGATGCGCGCCCAGACCGGGCCGCCGAAGAACTGCGTCAGCGGGAAGAAGACCGGGTGGAAGAAGGCCAGGCCGGAGAGGGCGAGCAGGATGAAGCTGATGCCCACGGCCCAGTGGTTGGCCCGCTCAGAAGCGTTGTAGCGCTGGAGGTCTTTCGAATCGCGGATCATGGTGCGTCCTCCTTCTCGATTTCGTCTTCGATCTCTTTTGAGACCTCGTTCGGACCATTCGTCACATAGTGGAACAGACTGCCCAGGGCGATGGCACCCAGAGCCAGCGTGGCGAGCGGCTTGGCGAAGCCCTTCCACAGACCGACCAGCGGACTGATCGATGGATCCTTAGGCAGGCCGGCATAGAGCTCGGGTTTGTCGGCATGGTGCAGCACGTACATGACGTGCGTGCCACCGACACCCGGCGGGTCGTAGAGCCCAGCATTTTCGTAGCCGCGGGTTTTCAGGTTGGCGATGCGCTGGACGGCGACTTCCTTCATGTCCTCCTTGCTGCCAAAACTGAGCGCTCCGGTCGGGCAGGTCTTGACGCAGGAAGGTTCCTGGCCGACAGCGATGCGGTCGGAACACAGCGAGCACTTATAGGCCTTGCCGTCGTCCTTGGAGATGCGGGGGACGTTGAATGGGCAGCCGGTGACGCAGTAGCCGCAGCCAATGCAGTTTTCCTGCTGAAAATCGACGATACCGTTCTTGTACTGGATAATGGCGCCTGGCGACGGGCAGGATTTGAGACAGCCGGGATCGGCGCAGTGCATGCAGCCATCCTTCCTGATCAGCCATTCCAGTTTGCCGTTTTCTTCGGTTTCGCTGAAGCGGATCACCGTCCACGCCTTCGCGTCGAGGTCGGTCGGATTGTCGTAAACGCCGATGTTGCTGCCAACGTCGGCGCGGATGTCGTTCCATTCGGAACACGATACCTGGCATCCCTTGCAGCCGATGCAGGTGCTAACGTCGATGAGCTTGGCCACTTCAACGGGTGAGCGCACCTGGGTGCTGGGCGTGGTCGTTGCCGAGCGGCGCAGGATGTCGAGAGATTGCAGAGCCACGTTTTCTCCTTATGCCTTCTCGATGTTAACCAGGAAGGCCTTGAATTCGGGGCACTGTGTGTTGCATTCGCCCACGGCGGGTGTCAGGACGTTGGTCAGGAAGCCCTTTTTCGCGACGCTTTCCCATCCCCAGTGCACCGGAATGCCGATGTGGTGCACCGTCTGCTGGTTGACCGTCAGCGCCTTGATACGCTTGGTAACGACCGCTTTGGCCCGGATGAAACCGCGCTTGGAACTGACCTTGACCCAATCGCCCTGCTTGATGCCTTTTTCCTTGGCCAGGCCTTCGTTGATCTCGACGAATTGCTCGGGCTGGGCGATGGCGTTTAGGCGGACCTGCTTGGACCAGAACTGGAAGTGCTCAGTCAGGCGATAGGTGGTGCCGACATAGGGGAATTCCTGATGGGTGCCGAGGCGCTCCTTGTCACCCTTGAAGATGCGCACTGCCGGGCTGGTGATCTGGTTCGGATGCAACGGATTGGTGCCCAGCGGGGATTCCATCGGCTCGTAGTGCTCGGGAAAAGGACCGTCGTTCATCTTGTCGACCACGAAAAGACGCCCCAGGCCTTCGGCGGTCATGATAAAGGGATCCATGCCGCTGTCCGGCGCCGCGTCCGCCTTGAAATCTGGAATATCTGTGCCGGCCCAGCGCTCACCATTCCAGCCGATGAGCTTGCGTTTCGGGTCCCAGGGCTTGCCAGACGGATCGCAGGAGGCACGGTTATAAAGGATGCGACGGTTGGCCGGCCAGGCAAAGGCCCAACCCGGGGTATTACCCAGTCCGGTATCTGTGTTGTCGCGCCGCGCCATCTGGTTGCCGGCCTGGGTCCAGCTGCCGGCGTAAATCCAGGTGGCGCACGTGGTGCTACCATCGTCGCGCAGAACAGCGAAGTTGGGCAACTGCTCGCCCTTCTTGACCAGCACCTTGGTCGGGTCCTTGGGATCGAGCAGATCAGCCAGGGCGCGACCGTTCAGTTCCTTGGCCAGTTCTTCCGGAGCCGGCGACAGTGGGTCGCGATACGGCCAGGCCAGATTCAGGATCGGCTCAATCACATTGCCGCCATCTTTCTTATACAAGTCCCGCAGCGTGATGAACAACTCGGCAAGGATTTCCGGGTCGGCCTTGGCCTCGCCCGGAGGTTCCGCACCCTTGAAGTGCCACTGCATCCAGCGTGCCGAACTGACGGTCGAACCATCTTCCTCGGCAAAGCAGGTCGACGGCAGGCGGAAAACCTCCGTCTGGATCTTCGTCGGATCAACGTTATTGGCTTCGCCCTGGTTCTGCCAGAAGGTTGAAGTCTCGGTCGCAATGGGATCGATGACGACCAGGTATTTCAGCTTGGAGAAAGCCTCCACCACCCGACTGGCATCCGGAAAGGAACCGATAGGATTGAAGCCCTGGACGATCAGGCCGTTCATCTTGCCCTGCTGCATCTGATCGGTCACGTACAGCGTGTCGTACATCTTGTCCCACTTGGGCAGCCAGTCGTAGCCCCAGTTGTTTTCCTTGGTGGCGTTGTCGCCCCAGAACCATTTGAGCAGGCTGACGAAGAAACTGGGCGTATTCGACCAAAAATTGAACTGATTCTCGCGCAGGGCCTTGGGCGTCACCTTGGTGACGTAGTCATTGAAGGTCGGATGGTTCGTTTCATTCGGCAGAGGAATGTAGCCGGGCAGACTGGTGGACAACAGGCCGAGGTCGGAAAGCCCCTGAACGTTAGCGTGACCGCGCAAGGCATTGATGCCGCCACCGGGCATGCCGATGTTGCCGAGCATCAGCTGGATGATGGCCATGGCGCGGATATTTTGGGCACCCACTGTGTGTTCGGTCCAGCCCAGCGCGTAGAGCACGGTTGCCACCTTGTTGGCAGCCGCAGTTTCACCAAGCAATTCGCAGACCTTGAGGAAGCCCTCCTTCGGGCTGCCGGTCAGATTGGTGACGACATCCGGGGTGTAACGTGCATAGTGTATCTTGAGCAGGTTCCAGACGCAGCGGGGATCCGTCAGCGTGGGGTCGGTCTTGATATTGCCCTTGGCATCCAGTTCGTAGTTCCAGGTGGCGCGGTCGTAGCGTCCCTTTTCCTTGTCAAAGCCGGAAAAAAGCCCATCCTCAAAAGCGTAACCATCGCTAATAATGGCGCTGGCGTTGGTGTAGGCCTTGACGTACTCCCACTGTATCTTGTCGTTGGCTATCAGCCAGTTGATCACGCCACCGAGAAAAGCGATGTCCGAACCTGAACGGATCGGCACATAGTGGTCGGCAACAGCTGCCGTGCGATTGAAGCGCGGATCGACGACGGCCAGCTTGGCACCGCGCTGTTTCATCGCCTCGATGGCCCAGCGGAAACCGACCGGATGGGCCTCGGCGGCATTGCCGCCCATGACCAGAACGAAATCGGCATTGCGAATATCGACCCAGCTATTGGTCATCGCCCCGCGGCCAAACGAGGCGGCCAGGGCGGTAACCGTCGGGGCGTGGCAGATGCGGGCCTGGGTATCGGTGGCGATGATACCCAGGGAACGAATGATTTTCTGGGTCAGGATGCCAGTTTCGTTCGATGCCGCAGAGCAGGTCAACATGCCGGTGCTTGTCCAGCGGTTGACCGGCACGCCCGCGGCGTTCCTGGCGATGATGTTGGCGTCGCGGTCGACTTTCATGTGCTTGGCGATGCGCTCGAGGGCATCATGCCAGCTAATGCGCTTCCATTCCTTGCTGCCGGCCTCGCGGACTTCCGGGTATTTTAGGCGGTTCGGGCTGTGGATGAAATCGAGCAAACCCGAGCCCTTGGGGCACAGGGCACCGCGGCTGACCGGGTGATCCGGGTCTCCCTCAATATGGATAATTTCCGCCTTTGAATTCTTGCTACCGCTGCCCAGGCTGTACATCAGCAGGCCGCAACCGACAGAGCAGTAGGTGCAAACGTTGCGGATTTCGCGGGACCGGCTCAGCTTATATTGCCGGACTTCGGCCCTGGCCTGCTCAGGCGAGGCACCGATGACGGCCAGGCCGGAGCTACCAAGGCCGGCAGCCGATATCTTGAAGAATTGGCGACGACTGACGCGCAGGCCGGTTCCTGACTTTTCCTTTGATTCCATACGGATCTCCTCTCTGACCCAGGCCATCGGAAAAAAATGAGCCCGGCGATCCCTGCAAATGCCGCTCTACGACTAAGTGGGCACTCTTCTTTCGTCCTTCAAACAGGCGAAAACTGTGATGATGGCATATATCGTGCTGATCCGGTAGGGCAGTCTGCCGATTTTGCCATTTGTCTTGCCTGCTCGTGGAGACTGCTGTACGTAACGGATATCAATTTCAACGCCATCTTCCCCTTTTCCACGGATATCAAGATGAGAAAGCAATAAACTTGGCGGATCATCAACCCGAAAGCCAGCAGCAGCGGTCTACGCTGAATTTTAGTCGCGCGACTTATGCTCAACTTATACCCTACCACTTATACCCTACCTTATCCCCTTAAGATTCCGGTGCTGGCATGTCGCTAATCTCCTGAGTGCCCGATCAGTGCCTTGGCAACCCGGCCACTGAAACCCGGAATCTGTGTTACACCGACCAGCTACCATCCGAGCGCAGCATGGACAGATCGACATATTTTGAGCCGGCATGATTGCCGGACGAAAACTTCACACGGAACCCTCCGACATCGACGTTGGTGTTATTGAGCGCAGCCAGCAAGCCTTCCGGACCATTGGCACGCTTGAGCGCATCACTCATCACCTTGGCGGCGATGAAACCTTCCAGCGCAACCGGCGTCACGGCCGCACCAGCCGGAAGCATCTTAGCGAACTCGCTGTAGACACCGACCCCCTTGAGCGGCACCACCTGGCTCACCATGACGCCGGACTTCTCCTTACCCAGCGCATTGGCCAGAGAAGTCGGGCCGACGAAACTAATGTTGGCAAAGCTTGCCGGACTACCTTGAGCGCGCGCTTGCTTGATAAAGGCGGCTGCCGAGCCATAGGTGGAAACGATCACGATGACATCCGGAGCAGCCGGCAGGATCGCCTTGAGCGCTGCTTCGACGTTGGCCGAGTTGCGCTCGACCGTACCGGTCGCCACAACCTTGGCGCCCCGGCTGGCCAGGGCGCGCAGCACGCCGTTGAGGCCGGCCTGGCCATAGGCATCGTTCTGGTGGAATACCGCGACCTTGCGCTGGTTAAGATTCCAGAAATACTCGATCAGATGTTCGGTCTCTTCAAAATAGGACGCACGAACATTGAAAATCTGTGGATGAACAGGGGCCCGCAGCGCCTCAGCCCCGGTAAATGGTGCAACAAATGGAAGATTGGCTTGCTCGAAGATGGGCTTGGCGGCAAGCGAGGTTGGCGTTCCGACATAGCCAAACAGTGCCGATACGCGGTTCTTCACAAAAATTTCGGTATTGACCTTGGTCCGTTCCGGCTCATAGCCATCATCGAGAGTTTCAAGCCGGATATTCCGTCCGCCGATGCCCCCCTTGGCGTTAATTGCGTCAAACCAGACCAACGCCCCGTCCCGCATCTCGATCCCGAGATCCCTGGCCGGTCCGGACAAGGGAACCGACTGACCCAGCACGATATCACCCGAGGCAGCAAGAATATTGCCGCTGGCCAGCGCGACGGAAAGCATCGCACCAGCATTCAGAAATTGACGACGATCCATGATCTACACCTCAAACGAGCAAAAAAAAAATCCTGTTATGACAAAAGCACAGCCGACGATAGCAAGAACTGACGCAACAGCCACCCGACCAAGGCAAGGCTGATCGGCAGCAAACTGAGTTGACCGGTCACTGGCTATGCATTGGTCAACAGACCAGAACAGTCTAAACCGGCCGCTGGGGACGACCCGTTCTCGGTGCCGTGATGTAGGTCGGCTGTCAGCCCTCTTTGCTGCCATCCGGTCTTCTGTACCATTAGGTAGTACCCGCCCCTAAGCCGACGGTGGAGCGGCGAAGAACCAGGAATCCGTCCAATAGGAGCGCCTGCGGTTCCGAGATATTGAGACGAGAAATGGTGAAAGGCCCTGCGAGAGGAAAGGATCCAAATGCGAGAAAGGAACCGGCGCCAATCTGGATGGCACGAACCATTACGGAATATGCAATAAGTGGATTCACTGAGAGCACCGGCCGAAGCTTCTGTGACCTAGCCACCATTTGTAATTCCCACTACCAATCGTTTGGTCGGCTACAGTTGCGAGGCCAACTTGCCTTCCCGTTGTGGAGCGGCAATCCATTTCTCGACTAGCTCGGGTGTCCACTCAACGTACTCGACGACATTTCCGTCTGGGTGCTTCGCATACAAAAAACGCCCTGTCGGTGCAGGGGCAATCGGAAGTGTTATCTCGGCCCCACAAGCCTCCAGTTCTCTCTGGGTCAATTCCAAATCATCGACCACAAATGGACCGAGACTATTTCGAATCGGTGCGAGCGACTCTTCTGTGCCGCCGACAAGTAATATATCGCCAATCCCGATAAGCTCCCAATCGCCGAAGCGTATACGCAGATGCGGTTCATTTTTATGCAATCTTGACAATAGCTTGAGAGATGCCTCGATGTCGGTAGTGAACATACGTGTATAGGTCTTGAGTATCATAATAAAGCTCTATTCTGTTTGTAAGCGGTTAACAGAGAATTAACAAAGCCATGTATGTTCAAATTTTCATAATCCAGCCTGAAATTTGTTTGCCACGACTCTCAAATCAAGCTCCTTTGTTATGGGGAGACAGTATTGCGCCTTAAGTTCGGCGCACGCTGTATAACTCGGCGAGGCTCAATACTTTGAAAGCCACAGCCCGTATGGCGTTTCGGTGAAGCCAAGTCATTTTCGACCATACTAGATTTCCGATGAAACCGGCACGAGTCCAATATATCGCAATGACATTCACTTGGGGTGTTGATGTCCGCTTTGGGGCCGTTGTTTCGACGGGCCGCTTGTGTTCCCGTTGGCATTCTAGCCCGAACGACCGTTGGCGATTTGCACACCTGCCGTTCAGACGCGAATCCGGAGCCGTCGTCGCGAGTGGCATCTTTCGATCCGCGGTCCAGAGCGGCGAATGACCGCTCCCAATTCTCTTGAATGTCGGCAAGGGGTCGATGGTGTTGAAAAACTCAAAATCTCATTTCCTCGGGGGTCTCTTTACCCTCACCAGGCTTGCGCTTATCAACTATAGAGCAGGGATTCCGCACTCGGATTGCATAACTGAATAAATGGCCTCGCTTGCACAAAGCGCAGCAGAACACAGTGAACTTTGTGGCGCGAAACCTTCCAAAATTGTAATCCGGAAAAAGATAATCCCGCCCTTCATTGATGTCAGCAAGCGGATTTACGCTGGGAATTGCTCAAACTTTGGGCGCTCTTGCGCAAAATATGTGATATGCCATCCGAGTGCTTAAGCTCTAAAATACAGAGCGATTGCGAACGTCGTTTTTCCTCACTTAGCCTATTTCCGTTCGGAAATCTAGTTTTTCGACATCATCGGTTGGTTCCTGCCTGACGGTAACGACGACTGAATGGCGGCTAACCAGGGGCAACCGATTTACACGACGGTGTAGAGGCCTTTGCGTTCTCAGCGGCGAGTCCAGACTGATTCCGGCCTGCTGACAAATGCATAGCCAGCGGCCGGTCAACTCGTCCACTCAGTTTGCCGCCTCAACCACGACTTGGTCGGGAGGCTCTTGCGTGCCCTCCTCCATCATTCCTCGCCGCAATGGTTCAACGGCGGGTTATAAACGCAGAGCTGTCACCCGACCCGGCTGCTCATGGACAGCAACACGGCCAAAAGCAGTTCTGGCACATTTCTGTCCAACGTAATCCGCTCTGGCCCGCAACGTGGGGATCAAATCAACTCATTAAGGTTGATCATCCTTCCGGGTTCGGCCATCAGATCTTGCTTTGATGCAATAGAGGAAAGAGCGCCTTCCTTGATTCGTTATCGAGCGCTGTTTTCACTTGAGTGCGGTCCCTGATTGCCAGGGCGCTCAACGCGGCGGGACGTCCGCAAATCTCTTCGATAAGCCTTTGGACATTCGGGCAATTACTCAGGCCTCGCTCCCCGAAGATGTAGCCGGCTGAGAGCGCCCAGCCCCACAAAGCCATGTCCGCTATCGTGTAGTGATCGCCCGCCAGGTAACGAATAGCGTTTATCCGCCGACGCGGACGAGTTTGAAGAGGGCAGAAAGTCATATCGGCGGATAAACCTCGTTGGACTGGGCCGCCGGGCAGGCGGTGGTTATGGGGATTGTAAGGAGCGGTGGTTTGAAGTCAATCGCATGGCATGAGTCAAGCCGGTAGATTGATGCATTCGGGGCGCTGCCAGAGGTGGATTTAAGGCTGAGGAACAGGCCGGCAAGTGGTCGCACACCCACCCGAAAGTCGATTGACGAAATGCCGGACGAGCCTGCCCGGGAATGGCCTGGCCATCCGCCGGAGAAACCGATAGCAATCGTTGGGCGCTCCGTCTCATGGAGGTCCTCGGGCCGTCGCACCGCGCTGCGGCGGCAGTGTCGCCGTGACCCGAAACTGCCCGCCGCAATGCGGACAGCACATCGACTCAAGGCGGGCCACACGGCACAGGAATGCCGCCACTGATTCGATGATCGCCGGTTCCGGCGGCGGCACGGCCAGCGCCGAGCGGGCGACAGCCAGCCCGACTTTCTTTCTCGCCGGCGAGAGCAAGCCATAGTGCCGGATACGCTTGAAACCGCTGGGCAGGACGTGCAGCAGAAAGCGGGCGATGAACTCGCTCCCCGCCAGGCGCAGCACGCGCTTCTTGCCCTCAGCATCAGCCCGCACCCGAAAAGCCACTTGGTCATTGGCGATGCCGAGGATGCGCTCATTGGAAATCGCCACCCGATGCGTGTAACGCCCGAGATAGTCGAGTACGGCGTGTGGCCCGCCCAGCGGTTGCTTGGCATAGACCACCCAGTCGTGGGCGTAAAGGTCTTGCTTGAGGCGTTGCCAGGCCGAGGGATCGAGGAAATTGGGCAGATGCCCCTGCTGGCGGAAGCCATCGAGACCGGCGATGAACTTGCCACGAAACACCTTCGACAGTGCCCGAACCGGAAACAGAAAGCCCTTCTTCGGCCTGATCCATTCTCCCCTATCGGACAGCGCACCACCGGCCACCAGGGCATGGACATGGACATGCCGCCCGAGATCCTGTTTCCAGGTATGCAGGACCAGCGAGAAAGCTGGCATCCCACCCAAATGGCGCGGGCTGCCGGCAAACTCAGTCAGTGTTGCCGAAGCGGCGGCAAACAGATTCTCGTAAAGCCGGCGCGGTGCGGTGCCGATCAGACCGTTGAGATCGTGTGGCAGCGTGAACACCAGATGGAAGTACGGCACCGGCAAGACTTCTTGCCGCCGCGCGGCGAGCCACGCCTCCTTGGCGCGCGTCTGGCAGCGCGGGCAATGCCGGTTTCGGCAGGAATGATAGACATGCCGACTCGTCCCGCAATCGGCGCAGGATTCGACATGCCCACCGAGCGCCGCCGTGCGGCAGGCGAGAATGGCCCGCCAGACCTTGGCCGCGCCCCGCGGCAAAGACTGGCTGGCGAGATAGGCCGGACCGAAGGTGGCGAGCACCTCGGCCAGGCCGGCCGATGTCACGCCGGTGGGTCAGTCGGGCTGAAGTAGTTCGAGGGGCGAGGTCGTCCCGGTCAGCCGCGACTGTGCCAGATGAAAATAGCGCATGGTCGTGCTGACATGGCCATGGCCGAGCAGGCGCTGGATGGTGTGGATATCGACGCCGGCTTCGAGCAGATGGGTGGCGAAGCAATGCCTCAGGGTGTGGATGCCGCCGTTGTTGGGTAGGCCGGCCGCATCGCGCACGGCACAATACAGGCGCTGGACGGTCTGGTCGTAGATCGGACCGTCGCCGGCGCGATTGGGAAAGACCCAGTGGCGAGGGCGACAGGCCCGCCAGTAGAGGCGCAGCGATGCCAACAGGCGCGGCGAGAGCAGGCTGTAGCGGTCCTTGGCACCTTTGCCCTGGCGGATCTTGAGGCACATCCGGTCCGGCGCGCTTTCGATATCGGAAAGTTCCAGGGCACAGACCTCGGACAATCGCAGGCCGGCCGCGTACAGGGTTTCCAGCAGGGTCCGGTCGCGCAGAGTCTTGCAGTGGGCCAGGAGGCGGCTGACCTCCTCGCGTGACAGCACGAGCGGCAAGCGTTTCGGCACCTTGGCCATGGGAATGTCGAGACGTGCCTGCGGTCGCCTGAGAACCTTCTCGAAAAAGAAGCGAAACGCACACGCTGCCTGATTCACGCTCGCGTAAGCCAGTTTCTTCTCGGTGATCAGATGCAAGAGAAACGACTCGATAGCCGCCCCATCGAGTTGATCCGGTGACCGCCGATAGTGCTTTGCCAGAGCCCTCACCCAATACAGGTAGCTTTCCCGAGTGCGCTCGGCAAAGCCCCGCAGGAGCATGGCATTGTCCATCCGTTGCCTGAGTTCAGTCATGTCGTTCTCCTCGTCAATTCGGGAACATTCCCGAATCACAGGATCGAACAACTAGGCCGACGTATAAATGCCAAACGCGGTGCCGCTTTCCCAACCACCGCGTAAGCGGTTTAGTTCAACGGTTATTTGCCAGATGCCGGTCCAGCACTTGATAGTGTCTGTCTACCTCTCCCACGTATCGGTGCGTGGCATAGGCAATAGGTTCCGGGGCATAGTGCAGAAAGTGAACCGCTTGACCTGAGAAAGGAGAGAGTCCAGTTGCGATGAACTGGAGCCACGAAAGCATCGACGCATAGCTCTGATCGGTGTCTGGCAAGAATCGCGCGTGCTTTCTCGCCTCATAGAGAAGAATGGCATGAGAATCAAATATCGTTGTTTCACCATCGCGTAGTGCAGGAACTTTACCGTTTGGGTTTATAGCAAGATAGTGCGCAGAGTGCTGTTCTCCTTTAAGGATATCGATGACCTTCAAATTGTAAGGAAGATTCAACTCCTCAAGCAAAAGCGTCACTTTCATGGAGTTGGGCGTACTGTGGAAATAAAGGTCGATCATGATTTCTCTCAGTCTGTTTTAGCTTGCGATGGCGGCGTGGCCTGCGTCAGTTGATCAACGCAGGCCAGCGCTGAAGTTGTTCGGCCGCTCAGAATTCTTGCAAGAGATAGTTGCTCACCTTGGGTGCGTCCGGGCTGAACAGCGTGTCGAGTCGGGCGTTCAGAACAAATACATTTTTCCCCGCTTTCGTTGCAGCGGTCGGCATTGAAAGCTCACTCTTGACAACCCGACTGACTTGGGCCGTTTTCCAGCCATCGGTGGATGTCAACTCGACCGTTCGATCGGCGCCATTATTTTGCACGACGACAAGGTGTTGATCATCGGCAAGGAGAAAGCCATCGGCGCCGACAAGCGCTTCTGGAATGACTACTTGCTCAACGTGCGAAGGGTCGCGAAGATCGATGCGGTAGATCTCGCCAGTGTTGTACTTCCCGACCAGCAGGTAGCCGTCGTGATGCCAGGCGATTCCATTCAGGTTGAAGCCATCACCCTTCTTGAAAAGATCATTCTTGGCAAAGATGGATGCATCACCCGAATGGCTGATCCGGTAGATGATTGGAGCGAAGCTGTCCGTCACGTAGGCATTGCCTTCGGCATCCAGCGCAATGTCGTTGGCGAAATGCGCACCTTCGCTAAGTCGCCCAAGGTCATAGTAGGCTCTTGCTTTTCCGGTCTTGCTGTCGTAGGTGGCAACCCCTGCCAACTTACCTTGTGTGCTGGCTTGAGTACGGTCACCGGCACCAGGGTCAGAATTCGCTACCCAAATCGTATTGCGGGCGTCGTCAGCAAGAATCCCGACGGTGGAGACCAGCTTTGTATCTCGAATGAACACCGAGAAATGGCCATCTATGGATACTTTACCGACCAGACCATGGCGCACCGAACTCGCAAAGAAAGTGTTTTGCTTGGCCGACCACGAAACGCTTTCTGGATAAACCGTATCGGCTTCGAACGAAATGTCACCGCTTCCGGCAAAAGCGGTATGCACGCTGAATGCGAATGGCAAGAGGGCGAGGAGTGGCGCAGAGAATGCGCTTTTATTTAATTTTTTCATGATGATGTTCCCGCTTGGCAGAGATGGTTGTTGAAGGAGTACGCATTTTGACTTTGCGTAAACTTTAGAACAACAGAACACAAGGCAAAGTAATATTGCGTTTATCGCAAAACGGAGAGGTTTGATGATTGAGAACTTGAAAGTTTTCGTTTCGGTCGCGGAGAGCTGTAACTTCTCGGTGACCGCCCGCAAACTCGATGTGGCGGTTTCGTCAATTACCCGAAGGATTGATTCCCTGGAGCGGGAACTGGGCACTCGTCTGTTTATTCGGGGGCCAAGGCGCCTTGTCCTGACGGATTCCGGTGAGTACTTTGCACAGACTGCTCAGCAAGTGATCGCAGAGCTTGCGGAAGCAAGAGAAACCCTGGCAAGCAGGGACGGTGAGCCTCATGGGAAACTCACGGTTACGGCACCGGGGGCTTTTGGACGACGGCATCTCGCGCCAGCGATCCGGAGCTTCCTGGAAAAATATCCACACATCGAAATCGATCTGTTCATCGGAGATGCGTTGATTGATCTGTCGGTGCAACGCATCGACGTCGCGATTCGTATGGGAAAACTGGAGGGCGCTGATCTTGTCGCAACGACGCTGGCGCCACTACGAAGGCTGGCATGCGCTGCGCCGTCCTATCTTGAGCGATTTGGCCGTCCGTCAACGCCGGAGGAACTGCTGCATCATCAATGCTTAACCCTGACGACAACGCCACTACCCGTTGGATGGTGGTGCTTTCTAGGCATAAATCAAGATCAGCCGCTGCCCATAAAAGGAAGATTCCGTTCTGATGACACCGACATCTTGCTGGAAAATGCCATCGCTGGTCATGGAATAGTCCATCTTGCATCCTGGATGGTTGGCGACCCCATCGAGAAAGGGGAGTTGATTCTCCTGTTTCCCGACTTGCCAACACCGCCGGAATTTTCCGCGAACATCAACGCAGTCAGGCTACCGGGCCGTTCTCATCAGCATAAGGCCAAGCTTTTTATCGATCATCTAAAAAGCGAATTTGGAACGCCTCCCTATTGGGATCGTAGCTCACAGGGCGACGTCGCGACGAAGGAATTCGTCGGATAAACGGCAGTTACTTCAGCGGATCAGCCATCTGGACGACTGGTTCATGGATACCGCCGCCGGCCGGAAATGACCGGGTACCGACCGCCACCTGAATCAAACTTGACCTGCGCGAACGGCAGGTGAATTCAGAAAGCCGTTGCTCAGCACATCATCACTTCAGCCCCGTCAGTGACGGTAACGCTGCATAGCCGCAGTTCGGACGGAAAGAATTGGGGGCTCCGATTGAACGGCCGGTACGGAGGAAAGCCCAAGTTGAACCGCCGCACTGGGGAAGAAACCCGAGTGACGGCTCCTGGCCGGCAATCGCCTGACGACATGACTTCAGCATTTGCAGCGGCCTCGGAGAAAGCCAGCGGGTGCACTCGCCCCTTTCCTGACGCTGACGAAGACTGGAAGCGGACCCTCGCCGCGGACTCCCGTTCTCGAGAAGCGGTCTCCCGTAAGGCGTTATGGATATTTCCACCTAGCGTTGGCTGTGCGGTGCTTCACCACAGCTGCGGTATCGTTTCTCTGGGCCACCAGGCGAAATATTGCTGTCATGTTCCGTGACTATCATTGGGTAACTATCCTTATCCCACAGCCCCAAGATATGGCCATGAATCTTGCTACCGCTGCTCTGCAGAGTTCGCCGCCCTCCCGTCCCCATCTGGATCACAAGCCCGGCCCGATTACCGCTATCATATTTTTTGGCATGCTGGCGGTCGGCTTGTTGTTTACCGGCTATAGCCTGGTGAGCGACATCACCGAAGCCGGCGGCCAGGTCGTGACTTGGCTGCCCTACCTTCTTCTCGGGGTAGCATTGCTCATCGCCCTGGGCTTTGAATTCGTTAATGGCTTCCATGACACCGCCAACGCAGTAGCGACGGTCATCTACACACACTCGCTGCCGCCCAACTTCGCTGTGCTTTGGTCGGGCTTTTTCAACTTCCTCGGAGTTTTGGTTTCGAGTGGTGCCGTGGCGTTCGGCATCATCTCCCTGCTGCCCGTGGAACTGATCCTGCAGGTCGGATCCGGCTCCGGTTTCGCCATGGTCTTCGCCCTCCTCATCGCCGCCATCGTCTGGAACCTCGGTACTTGGTGGCTAGGTCTGCCGGCGTCATCGTCCCACACCCTGATCGGCTCGATTATTGGTGTCGGCATCGCCAACGCCCTGATGCACGGTCGTGACGGCACCAGCGGCGTCGACTGGGCCCAGGCGACCAAGGTGGGCTATTCGCTGCTACTCTCGCCGCTGGTCGGCTTCGGCTGCGCGGCCCTGTTGCTGCTGGCCCTGCGGGCTCTGGTCAAGAATCAGGCTCTGTACGAAGAACCCAAGAACAACCAGCCGCCGCCCTGGTGGATTCGCTGCCTTCTCGTGCTGACCTGCACGGGTGTTTCCTTTGCCCACGGTTCCAATGACGGTCAGAAGGGCATGGGCCTCATCATGCTCATACTGGTGGGTACCGTGCCGATGGCCTACGCGCTAAACCGTGCCATGCCAGTGGACCACATGACCCAGTTTGTTGCGGTCGCCCAGGCCACCCAGCAGTCCCTGGCCAAAGGCTTGGTGGTAGAGACCTCAGCCAATCCCCGCACCACCCTTTCCGAGTACGTGCGTACCAAGGAATACAAGGCCGAGGTGGTGCCGGCCTTGTCCAGCATGATCGGCAGCATCGGCGCGCAGGTCAAGCAGCACGGGTCCCTGGCTAAGGTTCCGATGGAAACGGTGGCCAATGTCCGTAACGACATGTACCTCGCCTCCGAGGCCATTCGCTTCCTCGACAAGAGCGACGCCGCGAAATTCGATGCCGACACCAAGGCCAATCTCAAGGCGTTCAAGAAGGAAATCGACGACGCTACCAAGTTCATTCCCCTCTGGGTCAAGGTAGCCGTGGCCATAGCATTGGGCCTCGGCACCATGGTGGGATGGAAGCGTATCGTCGTAACCGTCGGCGAAAAGATTGGGAAGTCTCACCTGACCTATGCTCAGGGCGCGTCGGCGGAACTCGTCGCCATGATGACCATCGGCGCCGCCGACATGTTCGGTCTGCCAGTTTCCACCACGCACGTACTGTCGTCCGGCGTGGCCGGCGCAATGGCCGCCAACAAGTCGGGTTTGCAGTGGGCCACCATCCGGAACCTGGCGATGGCCTGGGTACTTACTTTGCCTGCCGCGATCATCCTGTCTGGCTCACTGTACTGGCTGTTCTCGAAGCTGTTCTGAATTGTTCCCCAGAAGACACACCAGCAGGACAAACTACGTTTGCAGACAAATCCAAGGAGCGCTTGTAGTACGAGCGCCAGATTCATACCGAGATGCTCGGATTGCCCGAATGCCACAGGGTTCGCATGGCACTGAAGGCTGAAATCCGACGCTATTGCCGCGACAGAATCCAGCCTCTCTTTTTTGGTCGCAGCCCAGTTTCATCGGGCCATTATGCAAATTGCAACGTGACCGTGGACTTCCGCTCTTAGGGGCAACCAGACATAGCCATCTCTGGCACTTCCGACTGCTTCGCCCTCATTGCAGTCGCAGCATCAAGAACAGGGCGTCGGTGTTGAATGGCTGGCTCCAATGGTTTTCATCCACCCAATGCGCGAGGGGATCCACGCAATCCGTACTGGTTCGCTTGCGAACCTTTCGCGTGAAACAACTCGATTTACAGGCGCGAAAAAACATCGCAGTCAATGATGACGCGATGCAAGCAAAGAGAGCCGGGACGGCCAACTCAGTCACCTTGGCCAAGCACCACGCCTGGTGCCTCTAACCGTGGTCGGTGCGAAAGCCGTTCCGATGTTTCATTCTATGGGGTGGCACGAAGCCGTGCAATGCCCGTTAGGCGAAGCCGACCGGATTGGACGGAGGGGGATAGCGCCCGGCTCGTAGCGCCGGTTAGTTGTCGGGTCTGTTCTGCTGCTGGATGTACTGCTTAATGATTTCCAGCGGAGCGCCGCCGCAACTCAATACGCAGTAGCTGCGACTCCAGAGTGTCAGCGGCGACCTGAAACCCTCCTGAATCAGGCGGTGTGAAATTGATGGGTTTTCTTCGTCGATTTTCTTCGACGGTTTATTTCTGAAGGCCGTTCTGGTCCTTCTTCCTCGTCTTTCGTCTTCTTCCTTCTTCGCATTTCTTTCCTGGTCGGCGCGCTTGTGGTGAGTGTGGCAAAGCGCTGTTGCGCGCCATGATAGCCCGTGAGGAGGGTGAGCCATGGCGCGCGCAAAGGAACAGAAGTGCCTGTTTTGTGGGGAGTTATTCCGAGCCGACCGGCGCAATGCCCGACACCAGAAATACTGCCCGGCACCGGCCTGCCGCAAGGCGAGCAAGGCAGCGAGCCAGAGTGCCTGGCTGGCCAAGCCGGAGAGCCGGGACTACTTCCGCGGGCCGGAGCACGTCGCGCGGGTGCAGTCTTGGCGTGCCGAACACCCCGAATATTGGCGGCGAACGAAGGGCACGAGGCGAGTGGCACCGGCAGCGACCGTTGCGTTACAAGATATCTGCCTGACGCAAGACCTTGAAACAACAGAGGTTTTGGCAGACATCTTGCAACCGGCGTTACAAGATCTCTTGCTCGACCAACCCGCTGTGTTGATTGGTTTTATCGCCCAATTCACGGGCAGTGCGTTACAAGATGACATCGCTCGAAGCACTCGCCGGCTGCTAGAACTGGGACATGACATTTTGGCCGGGAGGGTCGGCGATGACCATCAAACGGGTGCTCTGTCCCGAGCGGGTGCGGCAGGTTCCGGCACAGTTCAGCTGGCTGGATCACCGCCTGGTGCGTGAACCTTACCTGGAACGTTGCGATCCACCGGCGGCGGCGCTGTATCTGTTCCTGGTCACCGTCGCCGATGGCCGGGGCCTGAGCTACTACTCGGATGCGACGCTGGTTCGTCGCCTGTCGCTTTCCGCCGCCCGTCTGCACCAGGCGCGGAGCGATCTGATCCGCCTTGGGCTGATCGCCTGGCAGCGTCCGCTGTATCAGGTGCTGGCCCTGGATGCGCCGCCGCAGAGCGAAGCGCGCGAACTGTCGGCGGAGGAAATCGGCGCCCGGCTCAACCGGCTGCGCGCGGCTCTGGGGCCGACGCCGTGATCGACTATGAGACTTACTGCAAGATTCACGATTGCCATGGACGGCAGAAGCTGACCGTCGCCCAAACCGCGCGCGCCCTCGGCCTGCATCGGGAAACGGTGGCCCAGTGGTTGAAGTGTCCGCAGTTCCACGTTCGCCAGCCGGTGCACCGCGCCAGCCGGCTCGATCCGTTCAAGGCGCGCATCGTGCGCCTGCTGGAGACGCATCCGTATAGCGCGCAGCAGATCTTCCAGCGCCTGCGCGAGGAAGGTTTCGGCGGCAGCCTCACGACTCTCAAAGATTATGTGAGAAAGGTGCGGCCGCCGCGCCACGAGGCGTTCCTCAAGCTATCCTTCGCGCCCGGGGAATGCGCCCAGGTGGACTGGGGCGAATGGGGCTCGATCCCGGTCGGCTCGACCCGTCGGCGGCTGTCGTTCTTCGTCATGGTGCTGTGCTACAGCCGCCTCATGTATGTCGAATTCACCGTGGCGCAGACCATGGAGCATTTCCTGGCTTGCCACGAACATGCGTTCGCCGCCTTCCACGGCTGTCCGGCACGGCTGATGATCGACAATCTTAAATCGGCGGTACTCAGCCGTGTCGTCGGCGAAGCGCCGGTGTTCAACCCCCGCTATGTCGATTTCGCCCGCCACTGGGGCTTCGACATTTCGCCCTGCAACGTCGCAAAAGGCAACGAGAAGGGACGCGTGGAAAATGCCGTTGGCTATATCAAAAAGAACTTCCTCAACGGCCAGGACTTCCTCGATTTTAGCGCCGTGAATCCGGCCGCCGAGGTCTGGCTGGCGACCATCGCCAATGTCCGTATTCATGGCGAGACGCAC
>Ga0209125_1000863_pt1 | contig 33893 bp, 23 predicted proteins | sample BarGraIncub1131A_FD_184503 | JGI IMG/M metagenome (GOLD analysis project Ga0209125, IMG submission 184503) | Arctic peat soil microbial communities from Barrow, Alaska - Barrow Graham LP Incubations 11-31A (SPAdes) (version 2) | ecosystem: Environmental > Terrestrial > Soil > Wetlands > Peat... | reverse complement strand
ATATTTTTATTTTCTTAATTATACACTGAAACTACTAAAATAAGTGCAAATATTTATTATTTCTTAATAAATATTATAAGAAAAGGCACCACCCACATGCCACTTGCCACGTGGGCAATGTCATCAAGCTAAGAATACACAAAATGGAAAATATAATATTTAGATAAATAAAAAAACACTTGACATTCTCAAAACGCCCTAATAATCGATTTGGATACCTTATTTCGGGGTATATCATATGAATTATTGGGGTGTTTTTAATGAAAACAAAAAAAAATTTTCTTGCAGAAGGGATACGAATATCTGATTCGCTAATAAATGATATAATATTCATGTGTGAAACAAGAATGAAGAAAACATATTTCACAAGAATAGGAAGTAACAAAATGACGTTTAAAAGTATTGTAGGTTTTATGTTGAATTTCGTAAAAAAGACCCTTCAACAAGAATTAGATGATTTTTTTGCTAGATTAAATGGGACAAAGTCACATGTTACAAAACAGGCATTTTCAGAGGCTAGGCAAAAAATATCGCCTATAGCTTTTATAAAAATGTCAGATGAAATAATCAAATGGTTCTATAAAGATACCGATTTTAGAAGGTTCAAAGGATATAGACTATTAAGTATTGATGGAACAATATTAGAAATAAGTAATACTGAAAATTTAAGGAATGAATTTGGTTATATTGAAAATCAAAGTATGAAAGTTGCTCGAGCGAGAGCAGCGGGATTGTATGATTCTGAAAATGATTTGATGATAACTACTGTAATAAGTAAATATAGGACAAGTGAGAGATTGCAAGCTCAAGATCTCATAAATAAACTAGAGGCTATAGGTTTTTCTAATGATTTAATTCTATTTGATAGAGGCTATCCGTCAAACGATTTTATTTCTTTTATAGAGCAAAAAAAAATAAAATACTTGATGAGGGTATCGCTTTCGTTTAAGTCATTAGTTAATGTAGAAGGTGAAGATCAAATAGTAGAATTAAAAAATAACAAAGAAACACTCAAAGTTAGAGTCCTTAAATTTCCATTAGAATCGGGTGTTACAGAAATTTTAATTACAAATATTTTTGATGAAACCTTTAGCATATCTGACTTTAAACAACTTTATTTTAAACGTTGGGGTATTGAAGTTAAGTATAATGAAATAAAAAACAGACTAGAAATAGAAAATTTTACTGGAGAAACACCAATTTCAATAAAACAGGATTTTTATGCTACTATATATTTATCCAATATGGTTGCACTTGCAAAAATGGATGCTAATGCAATTATTAATGAAAAGAACAAAGGTAAAAATTTGAAATATGAATATAAAGTCAATACTAATATTCTTATAGGCAAGTTGAAAAACTCATTAGTTTCTATGCTTTTAGAAAAAAGTTCTAGGAAACGTTCAAAATTATTGAAGATAATTATGGAAGAAATATCACGTAACATTATACCTATTCGTCCTGGACGAAGTTTTGTAAGAAGAATGACTTTACGGGCTAATAAACATCCAATGAATAAGAAGAAAGCACTATAATTATAAATTAATTATAGTGTTTAAAATGCAACTCCAGAAAGGCATTCAGTCAAAATAACTGAAGGTCTATTGGGGTTGCATAGAATTAGGTAATATTTGAAATCTTGTATATTTATAAAATCAAAATGTCGTAATTTACAATTTTAACTAGACTAAATTTAATCTTAACTATAAACTATATATATATATCACTCTAAATTATTGAGTTTTATACGTTTTTTCAAGTTACAATCTTTAATTGTAAGTTATTTGAAGGCTGACTTGATGACATTGGCCACGTGGGTGGCACCATAGCTAAAGGAGTTTAAATGAGAAAAGAATATATAAGTTATATAAATGATTTACCTATTACCATCTCCTTAGAAAGTATAAATGACTATCCCATACATTGGCATAATTCTATAGAAATAATTTTTGTTCTTGAGGGCACTGTTAATGTACTTATAGAGTCAGGAAATTATGAAGTATGCGAGAGAGAAATTGAGATTGTAAATTGTGATGAAGCCCATCAGATTTATTCAGAGGAAAAAAATGAGGTTTTAATCTTCCACTTAGACCCTACATTTTTCGAAAAATATTATGATGATATGAAAAATATTTATTTTTATACAAACTCTAGTGAAGAAGGCGCACAACAAGAAGAAAAGTATGATTTCCTTAGGAAATACTTGTCTATTCTAGCCTGTGAAGTAATACAAAAAAGTGAAAACTTTGATGAGCAAATAGAGGCTGTTTTAGTAAAGTTGTTATTCCATTTAATAAACAACTTTCACTATCTTAATTATGATGAGAAAGATTTAAAAGAAAATGTAATTCGATTTCAAAGGTATCATAGAATCAGAAAGTATATCTATAATAACTATATGAATAAAATTAGTTTACAGGATATAGCTAGCCTTGAATATTTAAGTTCTTATTATTTATCACATCAAATAAAAGAAATGGCTGGAATAACTTTTAGCGAACTAGTAAATATTGCACGAGTAGATGAATCTATTAAACTACTACTAGATACAGATAAAACTATATCAGATATTTCTCTAGATGTGGGTTTTTCTCATGCTAGGTATTATAACAGGAGCTTCAAAGATCACTATAAATGTACTCCACTACAATTTAGGAAAAAATATAATATACCAGAAAATAAATTTGCTAGCTATAAAAAAATGAATACACATGATTTATCTGAATCACTGCAGTATATATCTTATTATTTAGAAGACTATGATAGATTCAACTATACCAACAAAATTATAAAGCTCCAGACAGACTCTTTACTTACAAGTACAGAATTACAACATAGATGGAAGGAAAAAATAAATTTAGGGCAAGCAAAGGAACTTATAAAAGCAGGGGAACAGGGTTATTTGAGATCTATTCAAGAGGCTATCGGCTTTAAAAATGGTATAATTCAAAATTTATTTGGTAAAGAAATGAAAATATATTTCAATGAAAATGTAGAGTTTTTAAATTGGAATGAAGTTGATAAACTTTTAGAGTTTTTAATGGATATATCCCTTATTCCCTTAATAATTTTGAGCCAGACTTTTAAAGATAAAAGTTCTTTTATAAAACTTTTAGAAAGTTTTATACTGTATTTTGCTGATATATATGGAATTGAGGTAGTTAGGTTGTGGAAATTTCAAGCCTCCAATGATTTATCTGCGGATTATATTGATATTACACGGGAAATTTTCGAAAAATATGAATTACAAAATTTAATAGAAGATCCTTTTACTGTTCCGGAAACTATAAATACTATTTATGATTCTTCCTATATGCTTCCATATATTATTCATAATTTTATTAATAGTCATAATAGCTTACTTACACTAAAGGCTTTTGATTCTGTAGAGGAAAACTCGATTTTAAATAATGAATTATTTTTCGGTTCACCAGGTCTCCTTACTTTGAATGGAATAAAAAAAGTTTCCTACTATGCTTACTATTTATTATCAAAATTAGGAAATGAGGTTCTAGACCAGGGTAATGGTTACATTATCACAAGGCAAGATGAAGATATCCAAGTATTACTTTATAGTTACAGTGATGAACTTAACAGCCTAATTAAGCTAGAGGATTTACCTAAAGGTAAAGGTAGTAAAAATATTACTGAGAGAAAGATATCCTTATCCATTAAAAATTTAGTTCATGACTATAAAGTTATTAAATATGAAATTGGTGAAAAGATTGGCTCAGCTTATGATATCTGGATACGCATGGGCAAGCCCAAAAGACTTAGTTATGATGAATGGAAAATCCTAACTAAGATTTCTGCTCCTAATGTTTCATTATCTTATTCTAAAAAAACAGCTGTTTATAATAACATAATAAAGATAGAAGGCTATGGTTCTACTCTAATAGTTCTTCAAAAAGTACAAAAACACCTATTTTAAGGTGTTTTTTTGTTATTTAAGTATATTAATAAGTTACATGTTAGCAATTTTGTACTTTTTATCTAGCAACCCTGTGAATGTTATTAATTTCATAATAGCGTAAAATAATATTATAAGAACAAAAATTTCTTAAGGAGAAGTGGATTTCATGACAATGGGTAACGTAGCAGAAAGTAATAAAACATTTGGCGAGGAAAAAATAGGAAAACTATTATTAAAATTTTCCGTGCCGGCAATAATTTCTTTAATGGTAGCAGAAATGTACAACATGGTGGATTCTATGTTTTTAGGGCAAGCTATAGGAGCTAGGGCAATTGGTGCTTTAACCATAGCCTTTCCAATTCAAAGATTATTCTTAGCTGTTTCTATGCTTATAGCTGTTGGTGCTTCTACCTCCGTGGCAAGAAGCTGTGGAGATGAAGATTTTGAAAATTTAAGAACTATAATACCTAATGCTATAGTTCTAATGCTTATATTAGTATCTGCAATTGGTGCTGGTATCTTTATTTATCAAGATAAAATTATAATTAATTTAGGGTCTTCAGAAAATATATTCCCTCTTGCAAAAGATTATATAAGTATAATATTAATAGGTGTACTATTTCAATCCTTTACAATAATTGCGTCTTATATCATAACTGCTTTTGGCGACACTAAAATAGTTTTGTTTAGTACCACTATTGGTGCAATTTGCAATGTAATTATAGATTATTTTCTAATAAATGTATTTTCATATGGGGTAAAAGGAGCTGCTATTGCAACAGTGATATCTCAAATAATAGCATTTCTATATGTCCTAATTGTATTTAGAAAAATAAAAAAGGGCCTAAAATTTTCTATTAAATTGACTCTTAATAAAGCAGTATCCATGGGAATAATATATGTTGGATTTTCAACCTTTATAATAGAGATATCAGATGCAATGGTAGCTGCTATATTGAACAATTTACTATCTTCCTATGGTGGTGATTTGGCAATTGTAACAGTTGGTTTAACTACAAGAGTTTCTATGTTTTTATTTATGACAGTAATGGGTATAAGCTCAGCTATGCAACCTATAGCCGCCTATAATTATGGCGCAGGAAATTACAAGAGATTAAAAGAAGTTGTTAAAACATCTATAATCGCAGTATCTGTTAGTTCAACTATATTATGGGCAATATTCATGGTTTTTGCAGAAGGACTTATAGGAATATTTATAAATGATAGTGCTATTATAGAATCGACAGCAAAGGCTTTTAGAATAGTAATAGCGGTATTCCCTTGCCTTGGAATATATTATTTGTCAATCTCTTATTGCCAAGCTATAAATAGAGTTAAAGCTTCTTTCAAATTATCTATTTACAGACAAATAATAATATTTATTCCACTAGTATATACACTTGTAATGGGTTTAGACATGGGGGTACTAGGAGCATGGCTTGCCTATCCAATATCGGATGCGATCTCTTTCATTACAGCTGCAATATTCATTAAATATACTTATATTTCACTAGGAATACTAGAGATGCATCAAATTTATAAGAAAAACAAGGCCCAATTTGCTAAAGCTAGACTTGCAGATGCAACTATATGAAAATGATATATATTAATAATTTTTAAATAAATCACTCGTCCAACTTGCCACTTGCCACGTGGGTGGCACCAAAGGCATCTGAAAAAAATAACTAGTCAGTAGGCTAGTTTATTTTTTTAGATGCCTTAATTAGATTATTACATTATTTTTTTCTTCAGCTTGCATCATTTTTCCTTGTTTTATCATTTTTATATCCCCATAAAAGTGCACTTTATTATTCATTACAATGATCCCATCACCGTCATTACATGCATAAACTGTATTGCCCGTATTTTTAGAATACTTCTTTAAATCATCTAAATAATGACTGTCCTCATTCCAATGTGGCATAAAGTCAAAATCAACTAACGCTAAAGATGATAAATCAGATAATCCAACTATATCCTTATCACCAAATTGTGCTGTTGCTATGTCTTTTGCCATGATAATTGCACCTGCGCTTAATCCTATAATATATCCTCCATTTTTAACATACTTTCTTAGTCTGGTTATTAAATATCTTTTCTTTAGGTTATTTAAAAAATAGTAGGTATTTCCACCTGATAGATATATTATTTCTGATTTAAATATCTTCTCTATTTTATCTACATTACAAAAATCATCGATATCAAAATATTTAAATTGGAAATTCCCATATTCACTTAATTTGCTTTTTGTTCTTTCAAAGTATTTTAGTTTTCTATCCGACATTGAAGGTATATAGCTTATAGTATATTTTTTATCTAAAAATATTTCTCTCATTCTTCGTTTCAAATTCACATTATCGTTTTCGGTAAAATCACTGAGCAGAATCAAGGCTCCCATATTATCATCTCACTTCCTCATTACTCCATAGGTCTTGCTGCTGATGCCTCTTAAATCATCACGTGTTGTGCTGATATATCCTTAAAATAAGAATACCCTTTTAATAAAAATATTCTTCGCTTAATAGTCCCATTACAATTTCATCATAATACTTACCATCTCTGAAAATTTCTTTTCTTAGTCTACCTTCTTGCTTAAATCCACATTTTTCATAACATTTAATTGCACGCTGGTTAAATGAATATACCTGCAATTTAATTTTGTGTATATTCATTTGCTCAAAAATAAACTTAATTAAAACCTTCATTGCATCAGTGCCATACCCCTTATTCCAGTAATCTTTATCTCCAATGAAAATGCCTACAACTATTACGCTATTTTTCCAGTCTATATCATTTATTCCGCAGCCACCTATATATTTGTTATCCGCTATTGTCTCTATTGCGAAACTGTATTTTTCCTTAATTGCTGATAAACCTTCAAACCATTTCTGCTCGTCTTCAAAGGTGTATAAATAAGGAATTCCCGGGTGTAAGAGTCTTTTAACCTCAGGATCATTTATAAAGCATTGAGCTAACTTCACATCTTCTTTTTTATATTCTCTCAATTTAATTTTTTCTCCAGTATACATTATTAAAAACCTCCCCCTTATTATATATTGTACCTTGCCATAAGATATTCATCCTCATATTTTCCATTTCTAATAATTGCATACTTTTTTGTACCTTCTATTTCAAAACCCAGAGATTTATATAGGTTTATTGCTTTTTCATTGTCCGTAAAAGCTCCTAGTTCAATTCTAATAAGCATCAACCAATTATCCCCTATATCAATTAAATTGGTCATTAGAGCTTTACCTATGCCCATTCTATGGTAGTCTCTATCCACCATTAATCCTATGCTAGCAGAATGTCTTACTCTATTTGATCTATTTACTGATAAAGTGGCAACTCCAACCACTCTTTTAACTCCATCTTCTTCTACCTCCGCTACTAGCATATGGTCATTATCAGTCAATCCACTTATGAAGCTTTGTGTTCTTGTAACTCTTTCACTAGTAATACCCATTATATTTTCTCTAACCCCATCTTGACGTCTTATTTCATTTATAAATATAGCATCTTCAATCTTTACTGGCCTTATTATAAAATTCATACTTAAGTCCCCCTTATATTCCCCCAGGGAGTAGGTAGCAATTAGTAATCGCTACCTACTCCCCGATATATTAATATTAAACAAAAAAAGCTCCACGAAATCACTTTGGAAGTGACTCCGTAGAGTTATCTACGTGTAGGATGGTTCCCTGTACCGCTAACAATTTGTTAGGTACACTCACTGTATATATTATATATTATGTCATTGTCAATATATTGTCAATATAAAACAATAAAATTGTAAAATTTTCTCAATTATTTATTTTATAAAGTACATTACCTTTTTTTCAACTTATTATTTATATTGCATTCTAAAAAACATATCTATTAACTAGCTTTTGTTTTAATGATGAAACTCTGTTTTGTTGACATTCTAAATAATGCATGTATAATTAGAACTAAATAGTGAAATAATATAATTTAAACATAAATGCAATGAAAGAGAAAAGTACGTATATTTCAATTTAAAGAGAGCCAATGATGGTGGAAATTTGGTGTTTGGAACTACAGAAAGAAGCTCTGGAGCAGTGGACTGAAATTTTTGAGTAAGTCCAACGGGAGCTTTCCGTTAAAAAAGTACAGTATGAATTTGTACTGTTAATGAGTGGATTTAGGTATTGAAAGATGCCTTTACATCAATTTAGGTGGTACCGCGGAAGTTTACCTTTCGTCCTATTATAGTATAGGATGAGAGGTTTTTTTTGCGATGAAATAATATTAACAAGAAAGGATGATTAAAATGGATAACATAAAACTAGCAGATTTACTGCTTCCCAGCATAGACAAAACTCCAGAATACTATACGAATCTTTACCCAGAAAGAAACCTTAAAGAAGGCGCTATGGTTACAAGATATGCCCCTAGTCCCACTGGTTTTCAGCATCTTGGAGGAGTATTCGCAGCTCTTATATCTGAGCGAACGGCTCATCAGAGTGAAGGAATATTTTATTTTAGAGTAGAAGACACTGATAAGAAAAGAGAGGTAGTTGGTGCAATTGAAGAAAGTACCAACACTCTACGCGATTTTGGAATTTTCTTTGATGAAGGGGTTGTGGATTCTAAAAGTGAAAAAGGTGCTTATGGGCCTTACAAACAAAGCGATAGGATGGAAATATATCATGCCTACGTAAAAGATTTAATAAAAAAAGGCTTAGCTTACCCTTGCTTTTGCACGGAAGAAGAATTGGATGAAACCAGAAAAATTCAACAAGAGCTTAAAATTAATACAGGATATCATGGAAAATGGGCTATTCACAGAAATGCCACTTTCGATGAAATTAATGAGAATTTATCAAAAGGCAAACCTTTTGTTATAAGACTTAAATCTCCTGGTGATCCAAATAAAAGAGTAATTTGTAATGATTTAATCAAAGGCGATATAAGTATGCCAGAAAATGATCAAGATATTGTGTTACTTAAAACTAATGGTCTTCCAACCTACCATTTAGCTCATGCTGTAGATGACCATTTAATGAGAACAACCCATGTTATACGTGGGGAAGAATGGTTCTCTTCTCTACCTATACATTTGCAATTATTTGAAATGTTAGGCTTTACCGCTCCAAAATATGCTCACATTCCCACAATAATGAAAATGGACGGAACATCAAAACGTAAACTTAGTAAAAGAAAAGATCCAGAAATACGTGTAGATTATTATAAATCTGAAGGTTATCCTCTTATATCTGTAACTGAATATCTTTTAAATTTAGTTAATTCTAATTTTCAAGAATGGAGAACAGACCATGCAGATGAGCCTTGTACAAACTTTACCATTATACTTGAAAATATGAGCAAAAGCGGTGCACTATTTGATATTTTAAAACTTAACGATATGAGTAAAGATGTTATAGCTACTATGAGCGCTGGCACCGTTTATGACTTATACCTTGCTTGGGCTAAAGATAATGATACTGAAATTGCTGATCTACTTACCAAAAATGAGGATTATGCAAAGCAAATATTTAATATTGAAAGAGAAAATGAAAAGCCAAGAAAAGATTTTGTAAAATGGCTAGATGTAAAAGAACATATAGAATATTTCTTTGATGATTTTTATAAAAATAGCATTAGTGCTGGCACTAATTTTCCTGAGCATATATTAAGTGAAGATGTGAAAATAATCCTTGCGGACTACATAGCTATATATAATCATAGTGATGATGCAGATACTTGGTTTTCACGAGTTAAGGAGCTTTCTGAAAAACTTGGATATGCAAAAAATGGAAGAGTTTATAAGAAGAATCCCGAATTATATAAAGGTTTAGTTTCTGATGTTGCAGCCGTTATCAGAGTGGCTTTAACTAATAGAACACAAACTCAAGATTTGTATGAAGTAATGCAGGTTATGGGTGAAAAACGTGTTATTGAAAGATTAAGTCAAGATTTTGCTTAGAAAATAAAAGGTGCCACCCACGTGGCAAGTGGCAAGTTTTTCTTGCCATTTGCCGTTGGTGGCACCCTCTTTATTTTAATTTTCTCCGCTATTCCTTATTTCCTTTTGAATTTTTTTTAATGCCTTCTTAGATCCTCTCTCAATGTCTCTTTTTAATTTCCGCTGCTGATAATCTACAAATAATGTATTAAAATCATAATCTGCTGGGTATAAATCCTCAGCCTTTTGCTCTAGCTTTAACCTTTTTTCGTTAACCTCTAGGAAGTCATCTTTATATAATACAGTTATATTATTAAAATTATCCACCGGCTTATAAACAATGGCAAAGTCACTATACTCCAAAAGAAGCACTTTATCACCTATCTTATACGCATAAGCCTTTATGCAGTTAATGTCTTCTTCATCTTTTTTCTTTTTAACCTTACTATCTTTTATTAAATCTAAATTATAGTTCTTATCTTCCGCATACTTTTTTGCCTTCTCAAGAATAGAATCCCTTATGCCCATTTTCTTTGAGATCCAAAGTGCATTACTCTCTCCCGATTTACCTGTAATTAACTTATACAGGGGCTCTAATGTATTGTTTTCAAACTGCATTGCTGCATTTTCAAAATCACAATGGCTTTTAGAATAGTTTTTAATTTCTCCATAATGGGTGGTGGCCATTATAATGCACCCTTTATGATAAAGTTCTTCTAATATAGCAATAGCAAGACCAGCACCTTCATTAGGCTCAGTACCACTTCCTATCTCATCACACAGTACTAAAGTAGATTTATTGCTACTATTAATTATCTCAGCTAAATTTTTAACATGTGAAGAAAAGGTGCTCAAAGAATTCTCTATGCTTTGATCGTCTCCAATATCTACGAATATCTTTTCAAACACAGATATCTCAGTACCATTTTTAGCTGCAATATGAAAACCAGACTGTACTGCTAAAGTTAAAAGACCAACAGTTTTTAGCACTACAGTTTTTCCCCCTGCATTAGGGCCTGTAATTATTAAAGCTCTATAATTTGTGCCGATATTAAAGTCTAGTGGTACTATTTTTCCTTTTAACAGTGGATGCTTTCCGCCAACAATATTTATATATCCATAATCATTGATTTTAGGCTTTATTCCTTCTATTGCTCTACTGTATTTAGCCTTAGCAAAAATCATATCATACTCCGCTATTGCTTCTATATTAATTTTAATTTCCTTTGAATTATCAAATATTAAGCCAGTTAAATGTGATAATATTTTGTATTCTTCCATTGATTCTTCAGATTTTAATACTACGAGTTCTGCAGTATTTTTTGATATAACACTAGGCTCTATAAATACGGTGCATCCTTTAGATGAAGTTTCTACAATTGTCCCTTGAACTTGATTTTTAAAAGCTGCCTTTATAGGAATTGTATATCTACCATTCCTCTTGCTTACAAAAAACTCTTGTATATAGGTTTTGTTTGCACTATTTTTTAAAAACTTATCTAGCTGTTCTTGTATTTTACTTTCTGCATTTTCTATATATCTTCTTATTTTTTTAAGTTCCTTACTAGCATTTGAATCTACTAAGCTTCCCCTTATAGAAAATTCAATCTCTTCCTCTATAGATTTAAATTCTGTAATTGAATTTCCATAGCTACTTAAGGTAGGAGCGTAAAACTCTTTTCCCTTCATAAAATCTTTAATTTTTCTGCAACCTCTAAAAAAGTTACCAATCTTTGTTAATTCCTCTGGCTCTAAAATTGCCCCTTTTTCAATATTCTCTATAATACCCTTTATATTAAATATCCCTTCTAATGGTATGTGCCCAACCGTATCTAATAAGTCTCTCCCCTCACTAGTTTCGCTTAGCCTACTCTCTACAACTTTTAAACTGATGCTTGGTTGCAATCTATCTATTAGGTCTTTTCCGAGTCCACTTACACAATAAGATTTTACTATTTCCTTTAACTCGTTATATTGCAATTTATTTAAAGTATTTACATTCATTTTTATCTCTCCTCATAATGAACTTCTTGTTCAATGAAGATACTAATTCCTGGATAGATTTCATTACCATTCTCTAAATAGGAATGGAGTTAAGTTATTTTACAAATATTTTTATTTATTTGCAAAATAAAAAGCCATGGATACCACCACAGCTAAAAATACGTAACTTCATAAAAGATAGAACAATCTATCTCTTATTACTATAACGGTACTTTGCGGAATTGTATCTTCATAGATCTTACTAAATAAACCCATAACAAATAAAGGTACACTTTACCCCTTTTGAATGATTTATTTAATTATAAAATTTAATCTATTTGGATACTAACACGCTCATAAAGCACCTCATTCTTTTATTTTAACAAAATCTACCTAATACTATTTTATTACATTTATATGTGTATTGTCAACTGCTAAACTTGCCACTTGCCACGTGGATGGCACCTTATTTTTTTAATGTTACACTTACTATTTCAGGTCTGTTAAATATTCTTTGAGGAGCGATACTATTGCCAAGTCCTCTACTTAATACCATGGTAGTATTATTTTTTGTGTACATACCTTTATAATACTTTGGCCAAAATCCTTGGCTAGGTGCGAAAACCCCGCCTATTAATGGAATAATAACTTGCCCACCATGGGCATGACCAGTAAAAGCAACATCTATATTATTTTGAACATAAAGATCAAACATCTCAGGTCTGTGCGAAAGCAATATTCTAAAATATTTTTTATTATTAACCTGGAGCAATTCATTTTTCATGGTATCTTCAGATTTACTAGAAATATTAAAAACAGGGTCATCTACTCCTAAAATTAGGATTTTTTCTTTACCCTTTTCGTAAAAAACAGATTTATTTCTTAAAACAAAGACTCCACTTTCTTTAAGTTTTTTTTCTAAAGATGCAAATTTTCCATCCCATGCCTCATGGTTTCCATTAACAAAATATATTGGCGCTATGGATTTTATTTTATTTATAAATGATATTGCAATCTCTTCATTGTATTTTCGCCTATCCACTAAATCTCCGGTAATAACTATAATATCAGGCTTTTGTGATTTTATTTTGGCTACAAGAGTATTGTTATCTTTATAAAAAACTTTGTTATGTAAATCTGAAATTTGAACTATTTTAAAATTGTTAAAGGCTTTGGGGAGTGTTTCACTTTTTATATCGTATTTAGAAATTACTATGTTATTATTTTCAAAATACGAAAAACAAACTAATACTGCAATAATGGCAATGAGTATTATATTTTTTTTGTTGAGAAATTTTTTAATCATAAAGAAAACCCTAACCTTTCATTTTATATACGACTTGTCCACAATAAGTAGAAAGCATTATAATTAAATTACGACTTTGAACTCTCTTTTATTATATTCTAAAAATCTACTTTTATAAACTATATTTATTCACATTTTGGAGATTCTGTCAGCATAGTGCAGAACATGTGGGTTCCATTCGGATATTTAAACGTGCAAAAGCTAAAGCTTATATTAAGTTAATAAAATAAGCTTTAGCTCTAATTTGATTATGAACTTGCCACTTGCCACGTGGGTGGCACCATCCCTTTCCTAGGAAACCACCGCTTTGCTTTCCAGTTCTTTCTCCTCAAGTAACTGATTTGTATAAAGGGTATAATAGTAACCTTTTTTTCTAAGAAGCTCTCTATGAGTTCCTGATTCTGTTATCTTTCCATTTCTTATAACAAGAATTTTGTCTGCAGACACGATGGTAGAAAGTCTATGGGCAACCACAAAGCTAGTTCTGTCAGAGAGAACTTTTTCTATGGCATTTTGTATCATTCTTTCTGTTTCGGTATCAATAGAGGATGTAGCTTCATCAAGAACAAATAGTGCGGGGTCTGCTACAATGGCTCTTGCAAAGGATATAAGTTGTTTCTCTCCGGTGGATAGATTCCCACCACCTTCACCAACCTCTGAATCGTAGCCTTTTTCCAGTTTACTTATAAAACTATGAGCATTTACAAGCTTTGCTGCATTTTCAATTTCATCCTGCGTTGCATCTAGCTTTCCATACATAATATTGTCTCTAATATTTCCACTAAATAAATGTGGACTTTGAAGCACATAGCCTATATTTGATTGAAGCCATAATAGTGATCTTTCTCTATAGTCACTTCCGTCAATTAATATTTGTCCACTACTTGGCTCATAAAATCTGCAAAGTAAGTTTACTAAGGTACTTTTCCCAGAACCTGTTTCTCCAACTAGAGCAATAGTGTCTCCTTTTTTAACTTTTAGATTAAAGTTTTGAAACACTTTTTCTCCGTTTTTATAGGAAAAGCATACATCTTTAAACTCAATATCTCCAATTATATCTTCAAAGTTTTCTTCTTTTGGATTAAATAAATCTCCGTACTTGTCAATTACATCTTTTCTATCCCATATGTCTGGCTCAGTTTCTATTAAAGTTATTATTCTTTCTGCAGATGCCTGCGCATTCTGAAGTTCAGCAATGGTTCCTGCGAGTTGACTTACAGGGTCAAAAAACTGTACTGTATAAGCAATGAACATTACAAAAGTACCATAGGATAGTGAGTGTGATATAACACTCTTTCCTCCTATCCACAGAACAAAACCTGCGCCTAAACTTCCCATGGATATAACTATTGGAAGAAACAGAGCAGAAAACATAGCTGCCTTTACTGAAGATTTCCTCATACGGCCTGCATCTTGTTTAAATTCACTTAGGTTTTCTTCTTCGCGAACAAGAGTTTTTGTAGTTTTAGCTCCAGATACCTCTTCACTAAAATCTGCAGTTAATTGTGAATTTAATTTTCTCACCTTTCTATAGGATTTTAAGATTTTCTTTTGAAAAAACATTCCTATTAAAAATAGTGGTGGTACAACACTCATACATATAAGCGTTAGTTTTACATTATTATAAAGCATTACCCCTATAAATCCAGTCATCATAACTAGTGCCCAAACCATGTCAATTAATCCCCAAGATATTATTTCACTAAGCCTTGCTACATCCGAAGTCATTCTTGCCATAAGCCACCCTACCGAAGAGTTATCATAATATGAAAAGGATAACTGTTGAAGCCTTTTAAAACCCAGCTTTCTTATATGATAGGCCAGGTGTGTTTCTATCTTACCTGCATTTATTATAAATAATCTTACATTTAATGCTTGAAAAACAATTATGCAAAAGTAAAGTGCTGCAAATATGGTAAGCCCATCTGTTGTTTTCTTAACTATAAAATTATCAATGGCATACCTTGTGAGTAGTGGCATTACTACATCGATACCTGCCACCCCCACCATAAGGAAAGCCAAAAACGCAAGGCTCTTTTTAAATTCTGTAAGGTATTTAAAAAGCCTTCTCCATATACCTATATCTATTTTTTCTTTTGATTTATTTTCTACTGATTTGTTTTCATCTATTCTAGACACAATATCACTTCCCTTGAATATTTAGTGTACCTACTGTACACCGATTTACTCATTACATACCTGCTTTTCATCATCTAAGGCATCTAATGATGTCTGTATTTCCCATATTCTTTTATAGATTCCATCTTTTTTAATAAGCGTTTTATGGGTTCCTATACTTTCAATCTTTCCATGATTTAATACTATAATTTTATCTGCAGCCATAACTGTGGAAATTCTATGAGATATTATAAAGGTAGTGTTTCCTTTACTTTTCTTTTTAAGTTCTCCCCTTATAATTCTATCCGTTTCAGCGTCCACCGCACTTAATGAATCATCGAATATCAATATTGGCATATCCTTTATAAGTGTTCTTGCTATGGCAACTCTTTGTCTTTGTCCTCCTGATAAGGTAACACCCTTTTCTCCCACTATTGTGTCATACCCCTTTTCAAAGGAAGTTATAACATTATGCACAGCGGCTACAGATGCTGCATTATGGATTTCTATATCCTGCGAGTCTATCTTTGCCATTTTGATGTTTTCCTTTATAGTTCTTGAATAGAGAAAGGGTTCTTGAAGCACTATTCCTACATTATTTCTCATATGCTTTCTTTCAATATCCTTAAGCTCTATTCCATCAACTTTTATAGAACCACTGTTATAGTCATAAAGCCTTAATAAAAGATGCACGAGTGAGGATTTACCTGAACCTGTTGGTCCAACAATAGCCACCGTTTCGCCTTTTTTCACTTTAAAATTTATATCACTCAGAATTCCATTATCACTCTCATATTCAAAGTTTACATTTTCAAAGCTTATTTCGCCTTTAATCTCTGGCTTTAGTGCCTTCCCGTATTCTTGTTCCACTGGCACATCAATAATATTTGTTATTCTCTTTAGAGAAACTGACATTTTACCCATATCTGATAGGATTCTACCTAGCTGTCTTACTGGCCATAATAACATTCCTTCATAGGTGTTAAATACTACCAAAGTACCCAGACTTATTTCTCCATTAACTGCAAAATATATGCATGATACCAAAACCAGGCCAATTTGAGTCATACAAAGAATATCTGATGTAGACCAATAAGTTGAAAGTAGCTTTACTAAATTGAAATTTAGATCTCTATATTTCATATTTTCTTTGTCATATTTATCAATTTCAAAATTCTGTCTTCCGAAAGCTTTTACAACTCTAACTCCACTTAAATTTTCTTGAAGCACTGATGTTAAAACTCCCTCTTGAGCATCCGCTTTTTCAAAAGTGTTTTTTATTTTATAGAAAAATACATATGAAAATATAAATATAATAGGTACTATTACCATGGCTATAACTGTCATCTTTTTATTAAGTGACAACATCATAATAATTGCAAAGGACACTATAAAAAATGCTCTTCCTATTTCCACCATTTGAGCCGCAAAGAATTTTCTAACGGTTTCCACGTCTGAAGTACATCTTTGAATTAAATCCCCTGATTCTGCCTTTACATGATATTCATAAGGTAAATTTTGAATATGATCATAAAGTTTTACTCTCATATTATTTGCAATGTTTTCAGCTGCCTCTGCAGATAACTTCCCTCTCAAATATAAGAAAACTCCTCTTATGCAAGTTAAGAATACAAGACTCAACGAACATATCCATAAATTTCTAAAAAGTACCGTTGTTCCCCCTACCATCATAATCAGTTTTTCTATAGGTGCAGGGACATCCAGTGCTTTATTTCCTATTACTGAATCTATTGTTACTTTTATAATCATAGGCTCTAGCATTGCTATAAATGTAGCCGAAGCTATAGAAAGTATTGCTGCAGTATATAATAACCTATTTCCCTTAGTTAACTTTAAAAGTTTCTTCATATAAATTCCCCCCTTGTTGCCCTTCTACTATTATTTTGAAAACTCATGTGTAAAATTTAAAATTCCAGCCCCTAAATTTTCTGCCATCATAATTTTTAATCATTTTCAAATCACTCCTTCTTTTTAATTGAACAAAAACTTATCTATAAAAAATTAAAAAGCCGAAGAATATATATTCTACGACTTTTAACATATGATTAGCTTTTATAGGTACTTGTATTTTTACATAGCAATACAAATACCTGCAAACACTAACTAAAAAAAGCCGTAGGTACACAACCTCAGGCTTAGATAATTAATATAAATAACAAAATTTATTAATATTAAAAACTTATTCCAAGATCGTGTTTATATAATTCACTAAATTTCACCATAGTGTTAATACTCTTTAATGCAAATATTCTTCTCAACATGGTCACGACCTCCTTTTTAATATTAGTTGCTTCCAACAAAATAATTATATAACATATATACATATATTACAATGTGAATTCCAAAAAAATTCAGATATATCTGAAAATTTCCTTTAATTCTATTATTTTCATTTTCCATCTATATATTTTCTAGTCTCCTCTTCAGCGTTAGTATATGCCTTCCTCATTTTATATCCAAACTCATCTTCAGTACTACAAAAGTCTGGAATGCCCAATGTTTTTATAACGCCATGCACGACTCCAGGTGATACATAAGAAAAAACCATATTTAATACATCTTCATCTATTCCATTTGAATTCTCAAATTCCCTTTTTAAATCCGCAATAGTTTTTTTTGACTTAAGCTGTTTTTTTACTTTTCTTTTAATTTTATCGCTTTCATTTCCACTTCTTAAAATCCTCAATGCTTTTAAAAATTCTTCTTTGTCCATTCCTCTCAATTTTAAAATTACAAAAGGATCTTTATCAAATTCAAGTCCAAGCATATAATGAACTGCAGCTATATGTTTGCATGGATTTGCAGTATCGGGACATGAACACTCAGTTATTAAATGTATTTGTTTTTTAGGAAATAGAGAAACTCCAGCTTCTTTAAAAGCCTCCTCTATATTTTCAGGCATCTCACCATTTAAAATCATGGCGCAAAATATGGCCTTCTGTGCCATAATATTCATAATGTTTTTCCACTGCTCTTTTGAAAAGATATCAATCTCCATATTTACTTTATAAGGTGTTAATCTACCACCTTGCACTTCTGCAATGATTTGTCCTTTTGAGACTTCCATACTTAGCACATTGCCATCCCTTGCGTATTCACGCCCTTTATCAATTCTAGAACTTATAGTAAAGCTTGAAATTGCACTATTCCATTTTTTCGACCACCAATTAATACCAAATTCATTTCTTATTCTTCCAGCCACAGGTTTCACCTCCTTGCCATATCTATATGAAATAATAATCCATTTTAACTACTAATTCTATTTATACATTGTTAACTCAACACTCAACTCTCAATTAAGCTATCATGCTCTAATATAAATAATTCTTTAAGCTCTTGATTGCTCATTTCTGAAATCCAGTTCTCATTTGTGGAAACTATACTTTCAGCAAGTGCCTGTTTCCGTTCTAACATCGCATCTATTTTTTCCTCTAGTGTTCCCATACATATAAATTTATGCACATGAACATTCTTAATTTGCCCTATTCTAAATGCTCTATCTGTAGCTTGATTTTCTACAGCAGGATTCCACCATCTATCAAAATGAAAAACATGATTAGCTTTTGTAAGATTTAGCCCAAGGCCTCCAGCTTTTAGTGATAATACAAACACTATAGGCTGAGCATCCTCATTTTGAAAAATATTAATCAACTCTTCTCTTTTCTTTCTACTGGTTCCTCCATGTAAAAACAATGTTTTTACCCCCAGTTTTTTCTCAATTTCTGATTGTAAGATGTGCCCCATTTCTGCAAACTGGGTAAATACCAGTGACCTATCCCCTTCTTCTATAACAACTTCTAGCATTTCTAAGAGCCTTTCAAGCTTTCCAGAGCGGCCTTCAATTTCGCCATTGTCCTTTAAAAACTGAACAGGATGATTACAAATTTGCTTAAACTTTGTTAAGGATGCAATAATTAAGCCTCGCCTCTGAATGCCTTCAGAACTATCAATTCTATTTAAGCAATCATTTACTACCGCTTGATATAGTGTAGCCTGCTCCTTTGTTAAAGGTGCATATTCCTTAGTTTCAATTTTCTCTGGTAAATCTTTGATAATATTTGCATCAGTTTTAAGTCTCCGTAATACAAAGGGGGAAATGATTTTCCTTAGTTTACTACTTTTTTTAGGATCTCCTTCCCTTTCTATAGGAACTGCAAACTCACGCCTAAAGGTTGACCAATTGTATAAATATCCACTATTTAAAAAGTCCATAATAGACCATAAATCTGAAAGTCTATTTTCAACTGGTGTTCCAGTTAATGCTACCTTATATTCTGCCTTCAGGGCTTTTATATGTTGAGTTTGTTTGGAGGCGCTATTTTTAATATTTTGCGCTTCATCTAATATAATTCCTGCCCATTCTTCCTTTTGAAATAAATTTTTATCTCTTACTATTAGTGCATAGGTTGTAATAACAACTTCATTTTTATTTATTTCCTGGCTAAAGTTTTCATAACTCCACCTACTATTCCCATGATGAATTGCAGTTTTAAGACCTGGTGCAAACTTTTCAATTTCCTTTTCCCAATTTCCCACAACTGAGGTAGGACATATTATTAATGTAGGTTTATCTGTTAACTTATTTTCCCTTTCGTAAAGTAACAGGCATATGCTTTGTATTGTTTTTCCTAGACCCATATCATCAGCAAGGCAAGCACCTATACCATGATCTCTAAGAAAAGTTAGCCAGTAAAATCCTCTCTTTTGATATTCCCTTAGAGTACCGACAAATCCTTGCGGAATATCAACTTTTTCAATACTATTAAGATTAAATAATTTCTCAAAAAAGTGTCCCACAGCTTCTTGATTGTCTATGTTATCAACACTAATTCCAGGAATTATTTCCTCATCGCTTAAATTAAGTCTTAATAATTCTCCAACGGGAATTTTCCCATTTAAGCCTTTATTCATTTTCATCTTGGATAGTGATTTAATTTGATGTATATCAACTTGTACCCACTGACCTCTTAATTGAATAAATGGTACTTTTAAATTTGATATCCTATCAAATTCTTTCTCACTTATCTCATCTCCATCTAAGGCTAACTTCCAATCATATTCAAGAATAGTATCCATATTAAATGTACTCTTTGTTGCTAAATTAGTATTTGTGCTATGGTTTTTATCCTTTAATTTAACTGAAAGCTTTGAAGGTTTTCTCCACCAAGCTGGTGCAATAATGCCAAAGCCTTTTTCCTTTAAAAAATAAGCTGATTCTCGTAAAAATGAATAGGCTTCCTCCATAGATAACTTGCACTCTACAGGTACTGCATCATAAAGACTCCGCTCTATTGGAATAAATACTTTTGATGCAACTGCTAAATCCTCTAGAAGTCTTTCTTGTGGATTATTAAATTTCTTGTTTAAATAGGTTATAGTATCCAAGGATTCTTCAAATATCATTTTTGCTGGTAGCATAAGGCTAGGATCATCCTTTGCTTGAAGTAAATATTCAATTGTCCAATCCTCTTCCCGCCTTGGTGGAACAACCTTGAAACAAGTACGAAACTTGAAATTATTTTTTTTAATTTTTAATGGTTCAATCCATTTTTTATACTCATTTAAGATTTTAATCTGATCACTTGTATCAATAGGTATTTCAGGCAATCTTGAAAAAAGAGAATGTACCCAACTACTACCCAAATTACTAGCACCTTCTCCTATACAATTATAATCTGTGTTTATTTCGCTAGAGCTCCATCTCACCATGCTATCAATCATAGAATCCATAAAATCACTTACAAGTTTAGTAGCATTTGTGTATTTAAATTCCTCATTTTCTAGTGGAAAATACGTCTTACAATGTGGGGGCATGTTACCACATATAACCTTTTTTTTATCGATATACTCTGAATCGCTTGTGTGCCATCTCCACCTAGAGTTTACTTTTTTGTGTACTCTGTCGATGGTTAAAGATGGTAAATATTTATGCTTTATAATTAGTTCGGCTGTAAATTTTGCCACTGTAATCCAATACTTTAATTCCTGTGACAACTCTATACCATCTATACGGCTTTTATCTATATTTAAAATCATATGAAATGAATCCAAATTATTAAAAGTAATGCCTCTAATTTCTCTCTTGTAAAGCTGCTTTTTTATTACATCATATTTATATTTTCCATATTTAATTTCTAGTGCTGGATTATTAATTTTACTACGCAACTCTTGGACTGAAGCCATTTCTTCATATAGTGGAAGTGCATTTTTAGGTGTTCTGCCTCTTCTTGTACATTTAGTCTCCCCACCCTGACCCCAGAATATAAATGTGTGTATACCTTCTGTAGTTTCTATCCATCCGCCATTTAATATCATTTAACTTCACCCTCTAATAATGCGTTAATATTTTACTGCTACTATACAGTTTACCATATTTAGCTTATAAATTTCACTTTTATATCTTGTTTTATTACTTTTAAATTAATTTCAAGAATAAATCATCAATTTTACATTTTAATATAAAGTTATGAAGGTTTTCTTCGAAATATAAAATACATACAATTTTTTATGAAACTCTGTATTTATAACCATTTGAAAGCGAGGTACAGTATGAATAATAATATACTATTAGAATCTGGAACTGGTGAACTTGAAATATTAGAATTTGTAATAAATGATAAACATTATGCAATTAACATTATAAAAGTTAAAGAAGTAATAAACGCCACTAACTTAACTAAACTACCTGATTCACACCCTGCCATAGCAGGCCTTACACTATATAGAGATAAAATAATAACGTTAATAGACCTAAAATATGTTTTAGAAAAACAACATAAGAATGAAGTTGATGCAAAAATTATTCTTTGTCAATTTAATAAAATTGAGGTTGCCTTTAGTATTGATAATATTGTAGGTGTCCATCGTATTAAATGGGACAAGATAACTAAGCCTGATGATATATCTGTTAATTCACTAGTTATAGGAAATATTGTTTTAAGCAATAAAATAATACTACTTCTAGATTTCGAAAAAATAGTTACTGATATTAGCCCTTCTACAGGAATTAGTGAAGATAAAATTGTTGATATAGCTTATAAAGATAGATCTAATGTTAAACTAGTACTCGCTGATGATTCTCCACTAATTAGAAGATTATTAAAGGATACTCTTATTAAGGCTGGCTTTAATAACTTAAGGATATTTGATGATGGAAAGCAAGCTTTGGATTATTTGTTTGATTTAGTTGAGCAGAAAAAAGAAAAATTTATGGAGGATGTTCACGTACTTATAACTGACATTGAGATGCCACAAATGGACGGTCATACATTGACAAGAAAAATCAAAGAGCATGGTATTCTAAAAAAATTGCCAGTTATACTGTTCTCATCATTAATTACAGGGGATTTAAAACATAAAGGAGAATCTGTTGGTGCAGATGCACAACTAAGCAAGCCAGAAATAGGAGAGCTTGTAACTTGCATTGATGGCTTCACTAGTATTGCACATAAATAAATACTCAATATATAAGATTTGTGATAAACGCTGTGAATATTAAATTCATAGCGTTTTTTATGATTGGTTATAATAAATTTATTTGATATAAATTTCTAACATTTCAAATTAACTCCTCTTTTATTTTTGCAAGAAATCCTATTAATGTGGAATACTAAGTTAAGTTTATTTTTTATTAATTTAAATAGCTAGGAATGGTATATGTACTGCTATATTTAAGAAGAAAATAGTAGCCATAATTAATAAATATTGGAGGGTAAGAAATTGAAAAATAAATCAAAACTTTTTTTATACTTTATAATCACATTTTTAATCATTTTAACCTATAAAGAAAATGTAATGGGTATTGTAATACAAAAGTCTATTAGACCAATTAAAGCCCTTAATACATCTATAAAAAATGTTAATCAGGAAAAGAAAATAATTTATTTAACTTTTGATGATGGTCCTAGCATAATTACAGATAAAGTCTTAGACATCTTAAAAGAAAATAATGTTAAAGCCACCTTTTTTATTATTGGTAATCAAATTAAAGGATTTGAGAATGTGATAAAAAGAATTCATGATGATGGTCATAGTATTGGTTTACATACTTATACTCATAAATTTAAGCGTATTTATTCCAGTAGAGATACTTTTATAAAGGAAATGCTAGACTGTCGTAATGAAATAAATAAATTAACTGGAATTTCATCTAATATAATTAGATTTCCTGGAGGAAGTAGAAACCGCCTGACTGATACTTATTTAACTAAATTGCATAGTTATAATTTTAAAATATATGATTGGAATATGGTAACTTCAGATGGAATAAACTCAAATACATCTCCAAATCGGTTATATAGAGATGCTACAGAAGGGAATGAGAAACTATTCCCCATTATATTACTTTTACATTGTGACTATATGCATAAAAATTCATGCAAAGCATTGCCTAATATAATCAAATATTATAAAGAAAAAGGTTATGAATTCAAAATCATTTCTGAGAATACGACAGAACTTTATTTTCCAATAAAAAAATGACTTTTAAACTTAGTAATCTAATGCTTTACTTATTTTTTGATAATATATTAAATTTGTAATTAAAAAGGATAAACATGAGTAGCGCATCTATTGCCCATTGCAGCGCCGTAATCCACCATAAGGCTGTAACTGGGCACTTTAAAATATGTATAAAATAATATGTTAATGGCAATCTTATAATCCAACTTGTAAAGCAAGAAATAAAAAAGGGTGTCTTAACATCTCCAAGCCCCTTTAATGCACCAGCAAAGACTAGAGACATACCTATAAATGGTTGTTCTACAGCTCCGATGGCAAGGCACCTACCCGCTAAATAAGCAACTTTCTTTTCATTTTCACCCACAAAAAGATTCACCAAAAGGTTTGGCATAAATAAGAATATTATTGCAAATATACTCATCATAAGGACAGCATAAAAAGCACAGTTAAAGGCAGTTGATTTTGCTTTTTTATAATCTTTTTTCCCAATATTAAGCCCTACTAATGTAATAACTGCAATTCCAAATCCGATGCCAGGCATAACTGAAATTCCTTCTATCATATTAGCTATTTCATCAGCTGCAAAGGAAGTACTACCAGATTTAATTATAATAGCAACACATATTAATTTGCTAATGCTGAAGGCTGCTTCTTCCAATGAACAGGGAATAGCTAATTTTAATATCTTTTTAAAATCTTTAGAAGAAACCCTGAAGATAAAAAAGTGTTTAATCACAATTTTCGCCTTAGAAGCAGTATAGTAAAAAGAAAAAACAAAACCACATAAATAAGCAATTGTAGAGGCTATAGCGGATCCATCTATGCCCCTGGCCTTAAACATAATTCCAAAAATTAATAAATAATTAAAAATTATTTTTAAAGAAAATACAATCAATGAACATATAAATGGTATAAAAGTGTTCCCATATCCTATTAATATTGAATTTAAAAGCCTCATATTCATACAAAAGAATAAAGCTATAGAGTTGATTTTTATAAAAGAGTATCCTATTTTCAAAATTTCATTCCTAGCTCCAAGTATGTAAAGAAATTCTTTTCCAAAATAATAAAATAAAATTGTGATAATCAAACAAATTATAGCACCTAAAATAAATCCTATAACAGCAAATTTTTCCGCGATTTTATACTGTCTTGCACCCACGAGTCTTGAAACTAGTGAAACAATACTTATACAAACTCCTCCTGAAATAAATATACCTATAAATGCATTTGTCAAACTATTACTTATTCCCACAGCACTTACTGCTATATTTCCCCCATATTTACCAATCATCATTAAATCGAAAATAGACATTAAAGTATATATTGTTATCTCCGCTACTACAGGTAACGAAGTATTTAGAACGTCATTGGTCGTATATTTATTCACCATACATAAGCTACCTCGCAAAAATTAATTACCATTATTAAGTATATTAGTGAAATTTGTTTTGATGAATAACTTTCCAAGGTTTCAAAGTAATTCATCTTTTATTTTTGCAAGAATTCTTATTAATGTGGAATACTAAATTAGTACTTATTTTATTAATTGTTCACATAACTTGGAGGTGTATAAATTTATGAGAAATCCTATTCATAAAACTGGGATGTCTATTATTATTTTATCTTTTACTTTATTATCGTGTTTGCTTTTCTATAAATTCAATGATTTTTACACCAAAAAAGATATGTCTATTTCTGCAATAGCTGTTATAGATCCGGCTCAAAATGAAATCACAATGTTACTTGAAAATATTTATAAGGATCGTTGTTCCATGTTTATTACTAGAGACCTTACTAATCTGCCTAGTTATTATGATCTCTCTCAAAGGCTTGGAAAGTGGAGTTTGGAGCATGAAGTAAAAAGATTTAAGTATTTTAATGATTGGTCAAGTCAAAGAGGTATGAATTTTATAAAAGTTGAATCTACACCCAAGGTTAGAAAAATAACTGCCACCAAAAGAGGCCTTCGCCTATTGGTGGATGAATATTATAAATTTGAGTATACATATAAAAATGATATAACCACTACTACAAATATTTTTGGCGTAGGGTTAATCCACTCAATGGAACTAATAAAAAAAGAAGAAAAGTGGATAATCTATTCTGATTGGTATTTAGATTGCTTTGAGGATGCTCTGAAAGCTTATTTGGGAGAATTAAAAGACATGAAGCTTGACACTAACAAAAAAACTATTTATACTCTCGGTAATTGTCCTAATATACCATCTGAGGTAAAGGCCATTCCCAAAGGTCATTATAACAAAATAAATGCTGTCAAATATGCTGATAAATACTGTGGAATACCATGGGCCAATGGGAGTTTAACAAAATATAATAAAAAGTACACAAACTATACGGGTAATGGTGGAAACTGTACTAATTACGTTTCTCAATCAATTGGAGATAGTGAAGGTGGCGGTTTACGATTTGATAGTATTTGGCAATGTACTTATAAAAAATATGGTGGAGCTGACGGAAGTTCCGCATGGGTTAATGCTGATGCCTTTAAAAATTATTTAATTTATAGTGGTAGAGGAAAAATACTAGGAAAAGGAACGTTCAAAGAGTTAATTGCTCCCCTTCCTGGCTATCCATGTGGAGCAGTACAAAAATTGGATATAGGAGATCTTATTTGTTATGCTAAAGGTAGAGATATAGATCATTTTGCTATAGTAACAGGTTTTGATAATCATGGTTACCCTCTTGTTAACACACACACAATTGATAGATATCATGTGCCTTGGGATTTAGGCTGGGGAGATAAAAATATCAATTTTTACTTAATACATTTAAAATAAGGATACCAAATTTGGTACCCTTATTTTTGATATTTCCTATAATTCTTAAAATATATTTTTCAGTAAATTATTTATTTTATTGTTTATTCCATCAATATCCACAGAATTTATTATCTCATCTTTCAATTTATATTTTTGTTTTAGACTTAGTATCCTATAAACACTTTGATCTATGCTTTGCAGGGATATATCTCCCTTTAGTACTGCGTTTTTAAGGGCATTAGTTACTGCTACTTCATTATCATAACCGTGGCACACAAGAACTATATCAGTTCCTGCCTTTACTGATTTAACAGCAGCTTCAGAAATATTATAGTTTTTAACTATAGCCCCCATAGTCATATCGTCAGTGATTATAACTCCATCAAAATTAAGATCTTTTCTTAAGATATCCGTAATAATTATTTTTGACAAAGAAGAGGGATTTTTACTATCTATTTTAGGCAAAAGTATATGTGCAATCATTATTGCATCTGCATTATTTTTTATTGCCGCTGCAAAAGGTATTAGCTCAAAACTCTTTAGTCTCTCTAAGTCATTATTTACAGTAGGTAGCCCCATGTGTGAATCAACGGAGGTATCGCCATGTCCAGGGAAATGCTTCACAACAGGTATAATGTTTAGTGATTGAATTCCTTTCATAGTTTGAATACCTAAGCGGCTTACAATATTTACATTTGATCCAAAAGACCTGTTACCTATAACTGGATTATTAGGATTACTGTTAACATCAAGAACTGGTGCAAAGTCCATATTAAAGCCAAAAGAGCTTATCTCACACCCTATAGTGCTACCTATCTTATACGATAAGGTCTCATCATTTATCTTTCCTATTGCTTTGTTTGTTGGAAATTTTTTAAACTCTTTAGGCATTCTTGTAACCCTACCACCTTCTTCATCAACGGATAAAAATAACGGTATTTTATTTTGCACATTTACTTTTTTCAATGAATTTGATAAATTAAGTAGCTGACTCGCATCTTGAACATTATTTGAGAATAATATGACTCCTCCCACCTTAGACTTTTCAAGAAGACTTTTAGTATTATCATTTACATCATAGCCATCAATTCCTACTACAAGCTTTTGGCCAATCTTCTCATCTAAACTCATTTTGCCTATCTGCTCTATAATTGGATCAATTGGCTTTGGCTTTACTTCTGTCTCCTTTGTATCATTACCTTTTGCTGGGTCCTTTTGTGCTACATTATTATTGGAATCTTGATTATTAGCCATCCTAATTATATTACAACCGGATATAATTGGTATAAGCAATATTAATGCTAGAATTAGACTCGATTTTTTTAACAAAGCTCTCCCCCTTATTTTAAAATTAGCTATCATAATAGCTTGAATTAGAGAATTAGCACTTCATTTATGATCTTTTCTCTTAATCTAAGGTTTTTCTAAATTGAACTATGCTTAATGTTAATAAAATTAATCCTATAGAAAATAGAATAAACACATCCTTATACAGTACCTCCATGCCTACTCCTTTTAACACAATGCCTCTTAATATATTCAAGAAATAAGTAAGGGGGATAATGCCCCCTAAAAACCGAATTATTTTTGGCATTGATTCTCTTGGAAAAATGAAACCAGACAAAAGAATGCTTGGAAGTAGTACTAGGAAACTAAGTTGCATTGCTTGAAGTTGAGTTTTTGCGGCAGTAGATATTAGAATTCCTATAGCTAGTGCACAAATTACAAATCCTAAACCTAGAAGTAATAACAGTGGTAAACTTCCCAGAACAGGTACTGAGAACCATCCCACACCTAATGACAGAGCAAAAATAAAATCTAAAAACCCAATGACAACGTAAGGCACAAGTTTTCCTAAGATTAATTCTGGAGCTGTTACGGGCGATACCATTAACTGTTCTATGGTTCCTCGTTCCTTTTCTCTAACTAATGCAAAGGCTGTTAATAGTATAGTTATATTCTGCATTATGAGTCCTACAAGTCCTGGAATTACAAAGTTTTGATTTCTTAAACTAGGATTATAAAGAACTCTAGTATTAACCTCTACTCCGCCAATAGATGCTTTACTTGGATACTTCTCATTGGACTCCTTCCAAAACTTAACACCATATCTTTCTCCTGTTAAAACCCCACTGCTAAATACTGTTCTAGCAGTAGTTGGGTCTGAACCATCAATTAGAAATTGTACTGAGGGCTTTTCCCCCTTTAATATTTTATTGCTATAATCCGGAGGAATTATTATAGCTGCATGAATTAGTCCACTATCCATGGCGCTTTGAATCTCTTCTATGTTATTTTCTTCTTTAGTTATATTAAAATATCCTGTATTTTCAAAGCTCTTTATAAATTCTCTACTCTCTTTAGTATGATTTTGATCTAGAACTACTGTAGATATATTATCCAGCTCTGTAGTTACAGCATAACCAAAAAGCACCATCATAACTATAGGCATCATAATTGCAATTCCAAAACTAGCCTTATCTCTTTTAATTTGAATAAATTCCTTTTTAATTATTGAAACAAATCGCTGCATATTCATAATCTATTACTCCTCTCCAAGAGCAAATTTTATATCTTCAAAGGAGCTTCCAATTTTCTCATTGCTCTCTTTTTCGACGAATCTTATAAAAACATCTTCTAAATTATTTACCCCTTCTTTTTCTATTAGTTCCTTTGGAGTTCCACTTGCAATAATTTTACCATTAAAAATAAAGCTTACCATATCACAACTAGCTGCCTCGTCCATATAGTGTGTTGTAACCAGCACTGTTATCCCACGCTTTGCAAGGGAATAAATTATTTGCCAAAATACTCTTCTTGAAACTGGGTCAACTCCAGCTGTAGGCTCATCTAAAACTAATAGCTTTGGTTTATGGATCAGTGCACAACCTAAGGCAAGACGCTGTTTCCATCCGCCTGAAAGATTTTTAGTCATAGTTTTTTCCCGCCCGCAAAGTCCAGCCATTTTTATTATTCCTTTTTTCCTCTCATCTCTTTCCTTTTTACTTAGACCATATATTCCTGCGTAAAAATCTAGATTTTCATTTACAGTTAATTCTTCATATAAGCTGAATTTTTGAGACATATACCCTATATTCTGTTTTATTTTTTCTCCCTCTTTAAACACATCGTAACCCAGAACCTTAGCACTGCCAAAACTAGGAGTTAAAACCCCACAGAGCATTCTAATAGTAGTGGATTTTCCCGAGCCATTCGGTCCTAAAAATCCAAATATTTTCCCCTTTGGTACAGCAAAACTAATGTTATTAACTGCAGCAAAGTCTCCAAACTTTTTTGTAAGATTATTTACCTCTATTGCCATATCCATATTATTCACCAGCTTTCAGCATTACGTCTACCATCATTCCCGGCACAATATTTTTATTGTTTAATATTGAAAGCTTAACTTGAAACACAGTCTTTTCTTTTCCTACTTTTGTTTCAGTATTTTTAGGTGTGAATTCTGATACCGGTGAAATAAATGTTATCTTTCCACTGCCTATTTCCTTTTCATTAAAATAAATAGGTAGCACTTCACCTAATTTAATTTCATGTCTTTTGGACTCTTCAACATATATTTTAGCAAATTTTTCACTATTATTTATTACCTTGGCAATATTCATTCCCGGTGTAACCATTTCCCCTTTATTTACAAAAACCTCTGTAACTACACCGTTAAATTCACTCTTTATAGTAGCTTTATCTATCTGAAGCTGGGCGAGGTTCACAGCATTTTGTGATGCTTCAATTCCATTATCAGCTTGCTTTATCATATTATCCGAAGCCATGCTCGGCAAGGAGTCTTTTTTAAGCTTTGCAGAATCTAAAGCTATAGTTGCTTGTTTCTTTTGAAGGTCGTAAAGTTTCGTATCCAACTGTGCAGTCTTTTCCGCCTGCTTTACCTCTTGTCCTTGAACTAAATTTATGGATTTAAGCACACCACCTATTTCTGTAGAAATATTATAGCTATCACTCTCTACAGTTGCAGTATACCTGTTATCCTCTCCAGTTTTAGTTGCATTACATCCTGTGAACATAAAAACTAGAAATAAACTCATCAATGTCAACCTGATTTTTTTCATTATACTTCTCCTTTTTAATTTTATTTCTGCTTTTAAATTTTATTTACCGCAAGTCCATTTAAGAATAACTTAATCATTTGATCTACTTCTTGCTTATTTCCAATTAGTTTGTTTTCACCCATAATTTTCTTTTGAATTATATATGCCATAAAAGTACCTAATAATGCTCTGCTTACTACCATTGAATCAAAATTTTTAAAACGACCTTTTGCAATGCCACTTTCAATAAATTCTCCTAGTACATCCTTAGCTTTAAATACTACATTTTTAAAAAAACTTTCTCTAATATCCTTATGAAACTGAATTTCAGTAATAATAACTTGTATAATATCCCAGTATCTATTAAATATTTCTAGCCTATCCATTAGTAGCATTTTAAGTATATCTGCATCATCTTTGTCCTCATTTTGTTTTAAAATTTTCTCTACAGGATTTGCTATAAGTTCCACACTCATAACCTCAATAAGTTTACTCATAACTTTAATTAAAAGATGTTTTTTTGTTTTATAGTACCTAAAAACTGTCCCCTCAGCTACCCCTGCTTTTTTTGCGATTTCACTAGTAGTTGTTGCACTAAATCCTTTTTTTGAAAAGAGCACTATTGCAGATTCCAATATCTTTTCTTCTTTATTTTCTTTAGCCATTTATCTTCTTCCTTTCGCTATACGGTATAATGAGTGATTACTCACTTATTATATTTCATACTATATAATATGTAAAGATTTTTTTGTGCTGCTTCTACCGGTTGGTGGGAAATTGTTAAGTTTTTTAATAATTCAAATAGCAATAAAATAGCAGAAAGTTCTAAAATCCATATAAAAAAACCAAAACACTTAAATAATTTAAGTGTTTTGGTTTTTCTTGATTTTTATTTTACCTTAAAAGGGTCCTTTCCTAAGCAGCTTTTCAAATTCCTCTGCTGAAACTGGAGGACTATAATAGTACCCTTGAATTTGGTCACATTTGTTTTCCCTTAAAAAATTAATTTGCTCCTGGGTTTCTGCCCCCTCAGCTATAACTGTAATCTCTAAACTCTTCGATAAATTTATTATTGTTTTTGCTATGGTACCGTCATCATTCGCCGGATAATCTTTAACAAATTCTCTATCTATTTTTATCTTATCAAATTTAAATTTTCTTAAATAACTTAATGAAGAATATCCTGTTCCGAAATCGTCCATTGCAAGTCTTACCCCAATATTATTAATATTATCTAACTGAGTCATTAAATTAGGATCATTATCAAGGAGTATCCCTTCGGTAATCTCTATTTCTAGTGAATCACCTTTTAAATCATACTTCTTTAATGTGTCCTGTATGATTTTAAAAACATCTACTTTTTTAAATTGCACTGGAGAAATATTTACTGACATTAGAATAGGTTTAAGGTTTCGCTCTCTCCACTCTTTGTTTTGCCTTAAGGCTTCATCTAATACCCATTTCCCAATTGACAAGATAAGTCCTGTTTTTTCTGCAATAGGAATAAATGTAACTGGTGATATACTTCCCATTTCTAGACTTTTCCATCTTAATAAAGCCTCTGTTCCCACTATTTCTCCAGATGCTAAATCCACTTGAGGTTGGTAAGTTAAATATAACTCCCCTGTTTCTAATGCACCTCTTAATAGATATTTCATTTTAATATTTTCTAGATATTTATCCTTAAGATCACTTTTATAAAACTTTACGTTACTTTCAACTTCCTCTGCTGCATATACCTTTGCCATATTAGCATTTTCGATTAGAAGTTCTACAGTATCTGAGTAATCCTCATAGCTTGCAACTCCCATAGCTAATTGAACCAGTATTTCTTCATCCTCTATTACAAAAGGCTTTTTAAATTCATTTAAAATATTATTAATAAACTCCAATATAATATTATCATCTTTATTACATTCTAAAAGAATCATAAATTCATTTTTTCCTGGAGAACCTATAATAAAATTATTCTCTATATGATTTTTTATTCTTTTTAGTGTGGTTATTATCAATGAATCCGCTTTTTCTATGCCTAACCCATTCTTTACAATATCATAGTTTGTAACTGTTAATGATACCAAACAATATTTATAATCAATCCTATTAGAATTTGCACTGATTTTTTCATGCATTAGCTGTTTCATTAAGGATAAATTAGGTAATGAAGTAAGTCCATCGTAATTTTTTAGAATATTAATACTTTCTTCTTTTTCTTTTAATAAAGTTAAATCTTCAAAGATACCTACATATTGTAAATCTATATCATTATCACCTTTTATTGAAAGTATATTTAACCACTTAGGATAAAGTCTCCCATTTTTATTTCTGTCCCAGATTTCCCCTTGCCAATTTCCATAAATTTTTATAGCGTGCCACATATTTTTATAAAATTCCTTGTCATGCTTTCCTGATTTAAAGGCAGAAGTTTTTACACTTAATACTTCTTCCTCTTTATACCCTGTGATATGTAAAAAGGCTTTATTTACATATGTAATTCTAGTTTCTGCATCTGTTATTAATATAGCTTCCTTTGAATTATCAAAAACATTCCCTGCTGTCTTTACTCTTTTCAGAACTTCTTGCCTTTTGAAGATTATATAAGTGATTATAGTGGAGCATACTAAGTTTATTATGAGGAATAAATAACCCATTTTCAAAAAACCATTTGTCCCTAAACTCTTTATAAAAGTAAATTCCTCACTAGGATAACTAATAATAATTTTCCAGTATGTGTATCCCTTACTCTGCGTAAAGTTAGTGTCCTTTTTTTCTCTTATATAAGAAAGTGGATAAACTGTATCATAGTAATATATGTTTTTTCTATTTTCAAGAGTTCCACTTTCATTGCCACTTATAATATCCCACATACCTTTATTTTCATTTTTAAATGAAATTTGTTTTTTATCCACATACATAAAACTCCAATCATTTTTGGAGTCTATACTTCTTAGAAAGTACCCATCAGAACTTAATAATTCAATATTAAAATTACTATTTAATAATTTCGCGTTCTCATTAATCTCGTCTACTACATTTTTACCTAGATAGTTAAAAATCAATACACCAAACTTTTCACCATTGCTTTTGAATACTGGCACCCCTAACCGTATACTAGGCTTAATAGGCTCTTCAATTTTTCCATTCTCACTATTTAAATCAAATTGTGAAATATATATTTCTTTAGGTTCTATATTTGATGTACCCTTAAAATATTCCATATTTTTTTTGTTTTGAAGCTGTTTTTCGGAAGTTGTGCATACATTTCCATCATTATAATTTACCCTAGCTATCTCATTGCCATTTATAGCTATAAGTCTTAACT
>Ga0209125_1000862_pt1 | contig 33917 bp, 27 predicted proteins | sample BarGraIncub1131A_FD_184503 | JGI IMG/M metagenome (GOLD analysis project Ga0209125, IMG submission 184503) | Arctic peat soil microbial communities from Barrow, Alaska - Barrow Graham LP Incubations 11-31A (SPAdes) (version 2) | ecosystem: Environmental > Terrestrial > Soil > Wetlands > Peat... | reverse complement strand
CAAGGAACAAAGTAATTTTTCTCATAATTAGTGGATTTTGTTTGTGTTTTGTTTGTGTTTTTGCTATTGGTTCTGTTTAATAATTCACTTTCAATTTGCCAAATTTAAGAATTAGTAAATAACTTTCTAAGTGTGTTGAATAAAAAAAATAATTAAAAAAAAATTTAATCTTTAGTATATAATTTCATTCGGCAAAAATAATGCATTTATTTTGAAAAATATACCATTTTTTGAAGCTTTTCAATATATTTATGCACTTCTTTTTATTAAGTATACCATTTTTTCGACACTAATGATAAATTATATGTTTTTTCTAAAAATTAATAAAATATGACAACCGTAAATTCAATAGGAGAACAAGGTAATAAAAGTAGAATATAATAGGGTAAAGCAGCGTGAAACATGATTTTAGTCTACAAAGATAATCGCAGAAGTATAATAGTCAAGTAAAATTTCACTTTTAATTAATATAATTTTAACAACAAATTGAAAAAGGGACATAACCTTAACAAAAATCATATAAATATCATGGAAAAGGCCAAATTATCAATGTTTCTTTAATGAAATAAAGCATTATTTCTTCATTACAACTTTCGGCTCAAATGTTTTTATGATCGACTATAAACAAGAATCTCAAATAATCAAAGATTATTAGAGATTCTATTGCAGAATAATAACATTAATCAATACTTTCTTCTGATGTAATAGCATTTAAAATTTTAATGTTATTATAGTCTTTAATCCTCGTTAACAATAATTTAGTTTAGATTATTGTAATAAATAATCAATTTAGTTACATCTTTTTTATCTGTAAAATGAATCTTCTCATCCTTGATAAATTTTATAAGTTCACTTTGATGATCGCCAAGTTGAGAAAGGAAACTTCTTTTGTTACTTTTAACAAAGGTTGCAACTGATCCCTTACTTTGCAGATAAAAAATATTATCTTTCAATATCAAACGATCATTCTCATAACCTCCACTTAATGGTGATACCGGAGGATTTTTGGCTAGAAAAGTAATTTCCCGTTTTAAAAGTAACTTGCATTTTCCATCAACAAGCAACTCGAAATAATCTTTTCCCGAAATCATATTATTCATGTAATCACCATAAACAAATGTCCTATTGTTAAAAACTAAGGTGCGTATTAAATCGGGACGGGTAAAAGCAAGGGTATCCTTATTTATCTTGATTTGCATTTCGTGTGCATAAATGTTGTAACGAAAGTCTAGTCCTTCAACTAAAGTATCATTATTCATGATTAAGGTGCCTTTTCCCCAATTTTCATCTAAATATTGACTACCCTCAATGAATGAAGTATGATTTTTCTGCCATTGTGAAGCAGGCCTTGTCGTTTTAGAAGCCATCTCTCCAAGATCGATCAGCGTTATACGTGGTACCAACTGAGCAATTAAAGAATTGCAAGAAAATAAAAAGACTACAATAATAAATAGAATCCGCATGGTCATTAATTTTAAATGAGATACAAATTTATAAAAAACTATGCTCCAGACAAGATAATCCAAAGTGGATTTTAAAAAACGAATAACTTTAACGTACTCTTAACTTTTAACGTACAACAGATACAAATAATTTCAACTATTTCACCAGCACTTGTAAGCGTATTACATTTCGTTTATTTCATTATTCGTAAGTTAGTAGCGTAAATGAGGATAAAAACTGTAGTAATAGTGATATTTGAAAAGTCAGATTTAAACCCCGGCATATAGTATAATGGGAGGATTAAAAGAAGAATCTGAGCAACTGTATACAAATGAAAACCCACTTTTCTGAGCCGGTACATCAAAATAGCACCTGCCAGGCTTACTCCAAATAATATTGCGTTCAATATATAAAACCATATACTGGCATGTGTCAAAGCATCTATTCCTGGGATGTCTTTAGAATAAGGAGAGTTTTTAATTAATTCTGGCAAATACGTATAATATAGGCTACAAAACAAAAATGAGATGGTTGATAGCACACTAAATATAAAAGTAAGTATACAAATTACAGTCAATCCACCCGGTCTTTTTACAGTAGTTGGGGCTGAATCTTTTTCTTCCGGCAGTTCATCAAACATAGTCATTTTTTTTGCAAAAATAAAGAAAAACCCAATCAACGAAACCGTTCACTTTTTCGTTAACAGATTAAAATAAGAATATTAAATTAGCCAAAAAAAACTATGTCTGTTGTATTTGAAAATGAAATAAGGCTAAATACTGTTGACGCTATTGCAAATCAGATGCTTATTGCGGCAAGAACAGCTCCGAAAGCACGTGGTAGAGATACTTTACTTCTAGGTAAACTGTCCGGAGACGATTTGTCAATACTGGCAGATAAAATGATTGAGATTGCAAACCGTTCAGGATTAAAGTTTTTTGGACGAGATGCTGAAAACATTCGCAATTCGCAAATGGTTATCGTTCTGGCAACAAAAATAGATCCATTACAGATGTCCGAATGTGGATATTGTGGACATGGAAATTGTGCTGTAAAACTTGAATATCCTGACGTCCCTTGTGCCTTTAACACCATTGATCTCGGCATCGCAGCAGGAGTTGCTGCAGGTATAGCCGCAGACCATCGCGTGGATAGTCGGATCATGTTTTCTGCTGCTCAGGCAGTAAGAGAATTAGGTCTTTTGAATGAACCTTCAGGACCGGCCCTCTGTATTCCACTGAGTGTCAGTTCGAAGAGTCCATATTTCGATAGATAACCATTTAGGGTCAAAGATTCTGATCTTAAATTGATTTAAAATTGGTCTTCTTGTAAGAGACAGGAATCTTTTTATCATTATATTTTGAAGGACACTTCAATAAAAGCGTTTTAGCATAAAAAACAGAATCAGTTGCTGAACCTGAAATCACAACCTGATCGCAGCGTTCAAAATCCTGAGGTTTAATGCCGCTATATATTACCTTCATTTCAATCCCTAAATTATCCTGCATAAAGAAGGAAAAACTATTCGCATTTTTGCGGGCTTCATAAATAATCGGCTTTTTAATATTCAGCTTTCCAATAATCTGGTAATCGGAGTCTGCATTTTTTTTGGCAGTTGAAAAATCAGCATAAGTGCTGCTACTGACCAAAGTGCTAATAACAACACCTATTGCCACGATGATGAAAATGATGAGGATGATATGAATTCGTTTCATTTAAGTAGTAAATAAAGTTTGTTAGACTTTCTTTTGTTGATTTTTGTTTTGTTCTTTCTCAATCCTGGTAAGTTTATAATCCAAACGAATCAGTAGAAATGAAAGTCCTAAAAAGATTACTGCAATTACAGCAATTACGACAAATAGCTTGTTCTCCATATCTTATATTTCATTAATTTCATTTATAATTCTAAATCGCAGTTTGATTTCATAAATCCAAATGCCTATTAAAATCCACCCTACCACAGCAGGATAAAAAACAAGACGCATGGTTGTATCAAGCCCCACCAATGCCATTGGATTTCCACCTTTGCCCGGATGAACAGATCCCTGTGCCAACTTGGGCAAAATCAACAGAAAGATTATCATCATGATGTAAGCAAAAATATTGTACACCGCAGAAATTCGTGCCCTCTTTTCAGCATCGTTCATCGAACCTCTCAAAACAAAATAGGCAGCATAAATCAACATACTTACGGCGGCTCCATTCAACTGCGGATCATTGGTCCAGAAAGCACCCCATGTAAAACGCGCCCAGATGCTACCTGTAATCAATCCTAAAAGTCCAAAAAATACGCCTGTCGAAGCAGATTCAACAGACTGAAGATCGTATTTATCTTCAAATCCAGAAAGATAGCGAACAGCATTTACTGTACTAATAGTCAATAATGTAAGTAAAGTAAACCACATGCAAACATGATAAAAAATATTCCTGATACTCTCATGAATTACAGGTAATTCAGGGACAGGAATAAGCAATCCCGCGATCAGGCTATACAAAACGAGGATTAACCCCAATATTTTCCACCACATTTTTTTCATTGTTCTTCTTTCTTTAGCTAATAACAAACAATTGAGTAAACAATCAATACCATTAAAAGTTATTCTCCAATTTTCTACTCAACCAATACATCTTAATCAACTTATTTTCAATATCTTATATTCTATTATCTTTGGTTTGAAATTCATTCTTTCCATAAATAAGGAAAGAGAATAAACGCCAGGGCAATGGCAAGAAATGAAATCAAAGTCAAAACAAGTATGAAACCAATCATTGATTCTGCTCCCGCGTTTCCAATAGAAAGCAAACTCGCTTTTATCAAAGCAATCATGAAAGGATACATTACCGGGAAACTCAAAATGGCCATCAAACTGAAATTATGGCCTGATCGCCAGGCAATAGCTGCTACTAAAGTCAGAATCGAAGCAAAACCAAGAGCAGCCAAAGCGATGATCCCTAAAAAGTTAGGTACATTCGAAACGGGTGAACCCAATAATAACCAGAATGCGGCATATGAACCTAATCCGGTAATAAAAAGTACTATAAAATTATAGACAGTTTTAGATAACAAGATTGCTCCGGGGGAAGCAATTGAATAATAATAGATATGACGATTGGAATGTTCACCTGAAAAACTATGCCCAGAAGCATGCACTGCTGCAAACAACTGAATAATCCAGAAAAGCGCATTCCATTTTTCGGGCTCCAACTTTGACTGAAAACTCAGAAAACATAAAAAAACTGTCCCAAGTACAAATAAAAGCAGACCGTTAATATGATGCATCCTTCTTAGCTCCAAAGACAAATCTTTATGCAGTAAAAAACGAACTTCTGAAATCATACCTGTAAATTTGTTCCAAATTTAAGAATTTTCAAAATAATACGCAACATGATACTAAATATGAAAATCGATCAATCAGCATGCAAACAAGCCATTATGTCATTATTATTACAAATATATGCGTCATTATGTCTACTTTTTTGTTTAAAAATGTAAAAAGAGCTTTGGAACAGCTTTTGAAAAGTACATTAAAAAATCACAAAAAACTATAAACTTAAAAATGGAGGATTAATTCATGGCACTCGTAAGATGGAATCAACCAACATTAGCAACACTGTTGGTAAGGTATGATTATAGAAAATGTTATTATTACACGAACTGACAATCAATTATCAACATCGAGGTCAATACATTGTTATAGAAAACATTATGAATATAAAATACTATTAAAATAAATGTCTGAAGGGAAGAAGCATCCAACCTATAAACTTCTCTATTGCCGGTCGTCTTAACCATTGCTCATGATCAAAAGGAATGCAGCCCTGCAACGATTCGGTAAGATGAGTCTTTACAGCAGAAACGATGTCCTTATCTATACCCACTAACATTATTTCGTGCTGATATCTGAAACTACGATAATCGATATTTGCGGAGCCTATACCGAATACCTCGTTATCAACCAAAATGCACTTAGCATGAAGATTCGTGGGATGATAAAAAAGCAACTTGATATTATTCCTGAAAAAGAACCCATAATACTTGCTGCTTAACAAGTCAACAGAACGCACATCACTGCGTCGGGGTGTCACTATTTTAATATCCACACCTCTTCTGGCAGCCTCAATCAATACTTTACGCAGTATAAATCCAGGCAAAAAATAGGGCGTTTCTATTAAAACCGAATGTTTAGCCCGCTTTATGAGGTATTCGATTTTCTTTTTTATTTGCTGCCTGTAAATGGAGGGACTATCCTGAATAATCTCAAAACCATGATGAAATATGGTCTTATGGTAGGTGAATTTATTAAATAGATATCTATTAAACTGTTTGAAACTTTTATTAAATGTCTTTTTAAAAAGAGGAGTCAGACTACCTTCTATTCGCAAAGTTAGTTCACGCCAATGTAATGAGTGTCCGGCAATATTTGCTGAGCCTATGTAACTCACCTTATCATCAATTAAAAAAAGCTTTCTATGATTACGTCGATGGTTTCGGGTAAAAAAATCAAAAGAGAAACTTATCTTCTTGAAAAATCTCACCTCCGCCCCTAGTTTCACCAATTCTTCAAAGAAAGAATCATTAGAAGTTCCTCCCCACGAATCTACCAATAAACGAATCTTCACTTTCTCCTTAGCCTTTGCTATCAGGGCATCCCGAAACATTACACCAACTTTATCATGCGTAAATCGATACGTTTCAATACATATATAATCACGCGCATTCCGGATATCCTCCAGCATCGCTTCATAAAGACGCGGCGGTTGTGTAAAGAGCTGAAAATCCCGTTTAGCAATCATTGTCATATCAGGCAGGGCTTTGAACTTATTCGTTTGTTTCAAATATAACAAAACTTCTTCAATTATTGAGCCAAAAGCAGAAAAACATTTATCAAATCGAAAAGTAGATGATAAAAGCATTCATTAGCGTTCACAGCTTTGTATCTTTGTGGAAAATATTATTCAATGATTAAATCGATGACCGGGTTTGGAAAAGCAACCCTTGAGCTGCCCGGAAAAAAAATTACAGTAGAAGTTAAGTCTCTCAATAGCAAACAACTTGATGCATCAATTAAAATGCCTGGTTCTTATAAAGAAAAAGAACTCGAAATCAGGTCTGAAATCACTAAAATACTCGAACGGGGAAAAATAGATTTTTACCTTTCTGTCGAAATATCGGGTGACCAATCAAATTATGCCATCAATAAACCACTTGTTATTCATTATTATAATGAACTCAAAGCGTTATCAGAAGAAATTGGAGAGACAATTGAATTGCTACCGCTTGCAATGAAAATGCCGGATGTATTGAAAACAGTACGCGAGGACATTGACGAGAAAGAATGGAATCATGTCCTGATAGCTGTTGATGAAGCACTTACTAAAGCAGATCATTTCAGGATTGAAGAAGGGACATTGCTGGCCAGGGACTTTGAATATCGCATTGGATTGATCAGGAAGTATATGATTGATGTTGTTCCTTTTGAAAAAGCAAGGATACCTGCAGTTCGTGAACGATTGATGCATGATATCGCTGAACTGGTCGATTCTTCAAAGTTTGATCCCAATCGTTTTGAACAGGAGCTGATTTATTATATCGAAAAGCTTGATATCACCGAAGAAAAAGTCAGACTGTCCAAGCACATTGATTATTTCCTGGCAACCATAAAAGAGTCGGGGTCGCAGGGAAAGAAACTAGCATTCATTACGCAGGAGCTAGGCCGCGAAATCAACACCATGGGATCAAAGGCAAATGATGCAGACATTCAGAAACTAGTCGTTCAGATGAAGGACGAGCTGGAGAAAATCAAGGAACAATTAATGAATATTCTCTAAACACTTTTAAATACACGGTTATCGGCGAAAACTAAATTGCAGAATTAATCGTTATTTTAATTCCATATTTCATTGATACATTATGAACGGAAAGCTCATCGTTTTTTCAGCGCCTTCAGGGGCAGGCAAGACATCAATTGTCCATCGTTTATTGAAATCGGGCTTACCGATTGCATTTTCGGTTTCGGCATGTAGCCGTCCCAAACGGCCTAACGAAATTCACGGAACCGATTATTACTTTTTGTCTCCAGAAGAGTTTAAACAAAGAATAGATAACAATGAATTTTTGGAATGGGAAGAAGTTTACCCCGGGAATTATTATGGTACATTGAAATCAGAACTCCCCCGTATCTGGAATCTGGGGAAACATGTTATTTTTGATGTTGACGTCATAGGTGGCATTAACATTAAAAAGTTTTATCCAAACGAAACACTATCCATTTTCGTTATGCCTCCTTCAATCGAAGAACTTGAAGTCAGGCTCCGTATCCGCGATACAGAAACACCTGAAAACCTGACCAAACGACTTGATAAAGCAAAATGGGAAATTTCGTTTGCAGATAAATTTGATTATTTACTCCTCAATGACAACCTGGACCGATCTACTCCTGAAATACAAGAAGTCATCGCTAAATTCATCAGCCAATAAACATACCAATTACAATGCAAACCAGCCACAAGAAAATCGGTCTTTTTTTCGGTTCGTTTAATCCGATTCATACCGGTCATCTAATAGTAGGAAATTACATGGCCGAATTCACTGATTTGGATGAAGTATGGTTTGTTGTCTCACCACATAACCCCTTGAAAGAAAAAAAGACCCTGCTATCAGACATGCACAGGGTTACCCTTGTCAGGTTGGCCACCGAAGATCACACGCGATTAAAAGTTTGTGATATTGAAATGAAGCTTCCAAAGCCGTCTTATACCATCCATACGCTTACATATCTTGCTGAAGATTACCCTGATCATCATTTCGTACTGATTGGTGGTACAGACATTCTACCCTCTTTTCATAAATGGAAAAACTGGGAACAAATTCTGGAGCAATACGAAATGTACATATATCCGCGCCCCGGTTACGAACCCGGTCAATGGGCAGATCATCCGAAAATCAAATTTATCCCTGCCCCGGTGGTTGAAATATCAGCCAGCTTCATCCGCGAAGGCATCCGATTGGAAAAGAACATGGATTTTTTCCTTCCAACGAAGGTCTATGAATATATGCGAGGCATGCATTTCTACGAGAAGAAAAAAAAGAAACCCACACAGGAATGAACTGATAACAATAATCTATTTTAACACAAAAACCCTCCAATCAACATTTCTTTAATGATGTAATTTCCTGATTAAAAATCAGGGAAAGGATTTTTTTTGTCATTTCAAACACGATAAAAAATCATTTTAATATCGAAAAGAATACGATAACATCAGGAATCAATAAGCATTCTTTTATTAGTATTTTATTAGGGTTTTATCTGGGTTTAATTAGGGTTTAATTGGTATCTAGGATACAAATATAACCCTAATTAAACCCAGATAAAATTCTTTTAAAATACGAATATTAGGTAAATCATTGAATCATCTTCAAAGCCTGTTTAAAGTGTATTTTGGTTATAAAAAGAAATGAGACTCATCTTTTCAGAAGAGCCTCATTTCTTAAAAAAAATTCACCAATTTTTATCTCGCGGTAGGTTTATTAAAATTGTCTGACAACAAAATTCATACCCGTCAATCAACTAATTTTTAAATCATTTACCGGATTTGTTTGATCTGTAATTCAGCCTGTTCACTCCCAGCTTTCAAAGCTGCCAGGTTCATATTCACGACTTCATCGCCCTTTCGGCCAAACATAGTACGAATGGCATCTTCAATCTGCGCGTAACTCAAGCCAAGAAAGGGTGTTGCAGCACCGAGTATTACCACATTCGCACATTTAACAGATCCAATCTTCTTCGCGATAGATTCCGCATCCAGTTTGATATGAAACGGTTGACTTTCTATCACTTTAAGAATATCCTCCTGAGCAGGATAATCAGGGATATTGATAAATGGGGTCGTATTGGTGATGATCCATCCTTCAGAAGAAAGCATCGGCACATAACGCAAGGCTTCCATAGGCTCAACCGAAATAATTAAATCTGCTTTACCAACCGGGATCAGATCAGAGGCTATGGGTTGATCTGAAATCCGAAGGTTCGATTGCACATCTCCACCCCGTTGCGACATTCCATGTACCTCCGCCTGTTTAAGAAATAGTCCGGCTTTTATGGCTGCCGTACCAATGATGGCAGCTATCGAGAGAATTCCTTGTCCCCCTACACCTGCCAGTATGATATCTTTTTTCATAACATTTTTCTATTAATCAATTAAATCTGAACGGAAAATCAATTTGATTCCAACTTCTGTTGAGCTACGGATTTTAAATGACGGGCTGCTGTCTGTATACATTCGCGACGCGGTATGATGACAGAAACACCCTGATAGGCAATCTCTTCTTTGATGACCTGCACATTCTCTTCATGCGTTTTAGGCAATGGATTGAGAACCCGGATATGTGCAGGATCAATGCCAAGCCCTTCGCAGATAGCTTCGAGTTTGCCGTGTGCAGCAGATGTCTGTCCGCCTGTCATTCCCGTGGTTTCGTTGTCGAGGATAAAAAGGGTTATCGGGCTGTTATCTGAAACGGCATCTAAAAGACCTGTCATGCCTGAGTGTATAAAAGTAGAGTCGCCGATTACGGCAATTGCGGGAAGGAATCCAGCATCGGCTGCTCCTTTGGCCATTGTAATTGAAGCGCCCATTTCGACGCAGGTATCAATGGCATTGTAAGGATCAAAAAAACCAAGTGTATAACAACCAATATCTGCAAAAACATGCCCTTTTTCAGTACCCTGTATTGCTTCATTGATAGCATTAAACGAAAAGATATGCGGACAACTCTTGCACAATGCGGGAGGACGGTTTTTTACTATCGAGGGGATTACCTTCTCAACAGCCACTTCCATTCCCAATGCTTTGGCTACCAGGTTGGGAGAGAGTTCACCATCACGGGGTAGTGTGCCGTCAAGACGACCCATCACTTTCTTGCCATAGTTCAGCATCCCCCGCAAGTGATTTTCAACTAACGGGTATCCTTCTTCAAGCACGAGCACCGAATCGCATGCATCATACAATTTACTCACCTGATCAACAGGAATCGGGTACTGTCCAATCTTGAGCACGGGGAAAGGAACAATGCGGTTTGGATAATTCTCCATCAAATAATTGAACGAGATTCCACATGCAATGATGCCCATCGTTTTATCTGTGCCTTCAATGTATTGATTGAAAACTGATTTAGAAGATTCATCCCTAAAGGAATTCTGGTTGCCAAGAAGCGTTTTGTACTGTTTACGCGCATTACCAGGTAGCAAAATAAATTGCTTAGGATTTGAAGAAAGCTTAATTTCATTCTGTTTGCGGACTTCTCTGCGAACTACCCCGGCCCGTGAATGAGCCAATCGGGTTGTAATGCGTAACATCACGGGAATATGATACTTTTCTGAAAGGTCGAATCCGTAATGAGCCATATCATAGGCTTCCTGCTGGTTAGAGGGTTCGAGAATTGGGATCATCGCGAAATCACCATAAAACCTTGAATCCTGCTCATTCTGGGAAGAGTGCATGGAGGGATCATCAGCCGAAACGACTATCAGTCCTCCATTAACGCCTGTAATCGATGAGTTGATAAAGGCATCGGCTGCAACATTTAGTCCTACGTGTTTCATACATGTCATCGCGCGTTTTCCAGCATACGACATACCCAAAGCGCTTTCAACAGCAGTCTTTTCGTTAGTGGACCAACCGGCACGGATTTTTTTTTCTTTTGCTTCTTTTGACTGGAGGATATATTCGGTAATTTCAGTAGATGGAGTTCCGGGATAAGCGTAAACACCGCTCATTCCGGCATCAATTGCTCCCTGTGCGATTGCTTCATCGCCCAAAAGCATTAATTTTTGCATCTTTTTGTTATTCTTTTAATTAAATTGATAGAAACCCTTAAATTAAGTAACTTTTATATATGTTTGAATTTGAGTTTAAATTACTTGTTCTCCCCTTTGTTTAACTCCTTTTTTTTCTTTGCTTCTGGTAAATAATTGTTTTTTGAAACAACTTTTTCACCAGTTTTTAATTCTAAGGCTTTTCTTGCATCACCAGCAATTTTACCACCTCCTTTGGCTACCACTTTATTCTGAACAAACCCTTTTGGATTTTTTGTTTTAACAATAGCAGTAGTAGAAGCTTCACCCAACATTGAAAATATCAGTTCAAGGTCTGTCATATGTTCACGCAAATTTTGACTTTTCAATCCCTTCAGGTTTTTATATTCTGAAGGATTTAAACCAAATGTAGCTTTAGAGATTTCTGCAGTTAAAATGGCATATTCAAGTTTTTCTCTAACCCCTCTGACTTTCCATTCTTCAGTTAATTCTTCGCGAATAGCAATACTTCGCATTCGTTTCTCAATCCAGTCGTCGGAATACCCTTTTGCTTTATACAATTCTCGTGAGCGGTGTATTGCCAATTCAGGGTTTTCAATTTCTTCCAACCTCTCAGAACCTACTTTTGCTAACCAAAGTTTAAAAGGTTCTGCTTTTGGAGATGGTATTGATTGAATAATTCTTAACAATCCTTGAGCATTTGCTGCCTGGATCTTACGTTTCCTTCCATCTGCAGCAACCATTCCAACCAGGGGACAAATTGTCCCCCAGTTGGAATTTAACTCTGCATCACGTTTTTTCATCTTCTTGATGTAATCCTTAACATCAGTTGTATCTGTTAATAATTGGACTACATCCTGAACTGAAAAATACCATTTCTGATCAAATTCGTTCCATTGGGTACGAATCTGATTGCTTTCAAAAAGTTTAATATTGCTCATGAGAATTAAAATTCAATTGCTTATAAAAGTATCATATATTTTTCTTTCCTGAAAGTAAAAATTTGAGAAATGATTTGTTTTGAAATTTGCAAGTTTGCATGATTCCTAGTAATAATAAATAATGTGTAACGCCTTTATCAAAAAAAGTAGATATTTTTCTTTGTACCGCTAAATGTCTAATTCCTCTTTCCGCCATATTATTATTCCACGGAATATTGTCGAAATCAAGAAAAGTAAACAAATTTGCCCAATGTTTTTTAAACCGTGTTTGATATTTCAAAACGATCTCAGAATTATAATTTTCATTCAGAATTATTTGATTATAAAACTCATCTATATTTTTTATGAACTTGTTAAAATGTCGTTTTTTTGAACCATATTTTTCTATTGATGCAAATATTGGAATTATTAAATTTTTTAATTCTACCATGAATTTTTCATATTCAATGTCGTAAGGGTTTTCCCATAAATCATCATTAAGATCTCTTATCAAATGAACCCAACATTTTTGGTGCTTACATTTTAGTGAATCATAACCGGGGTAAAAGTCGGAAATTAGAATTCCTTTAAATTCCTTTAGAAATTCCACTACCATGCTTATTTCCCGGGATTCCGTTTCCCGAAAAACTACTTGTTTCCCATTTGTGAAAATCCAAACATAATGATTAACCCCTTTAACATTAATTTGTGTTTCATCAACATGAATGAAAGGACTTTTGAGTATCTGCTTTAGATTTTGACTTTCGGTATATTTATAGAAAAAAGAAAAAGGTTTGAATATATTACAGATACTACCTTGACTAATATTTTCGTTAAACATCTCCATTAAGTTCAATTTGATTATTTCAAAAGGTAATCTTAGAAAAAGTCTTTGATAAACAACCCATACCTTAAAATCACGTCCAAAGTGTCTGCCCCTAATTTTTTCAATTTGAGTAGGTATATAATATTTTCTACAAATCAAACAATAACTCTTATGCCCAACATATTTCACGACTCGCTTTCGTATAGAGTTTTTTGTAAATACTAAGTCTGTGAGAGTTTGCTTTACAGTGGTGGGGCTCTTTGTCAATTTACATTTATGAATTGGACAAATTCTTTTTACAGGTACAATAACTATTTTCTTAGCCTTTGGTATAGTTCGGAATACTCCTTTATGTCCAATTTTTCCACCAACTTTGTTTTCCCCTGAAATTTCATGTTGCCCGATACTTTGAAAACTTATTTTACTTTCATCATAATTTTCATGTGCAAATTTTAAAATCTTATCAAACTGTTGATGGATATCAGAACTTATAGGTGAAGTTCTTTTTTTTGGATTAATTACAAAATCAATTTCAGGTAAAACACTGGCTGATTCTTGTATTTGAGATAGTTTATCAGTTAACAGCTTTAAAGCATTACAATCTTCTAAATTGTAAGTGATTAATAATTGCTTGAATTTTTTATCATGTGTCTCTTCCCATAAATGCCTCCAAACCAAACTTTGAATGCCACTTGCATTATTTGATGTCCATGTAGCACCGATATAATTTCCTAATTCTTTTAATCTGTTAGAATAAACCGGGAAATATGTTTTACCAAAAATAGAATTGCTTATATTTATTAAATGAGGTTGTATGTGGGCTGTGCTTGTTTTATATCGTTTCCCTAATATGTCAATTGCTTTTGAATCATAATTACCATAATGGAATATCGGAGAATCTGGGTACTCATTTATCAAAGAAAGAAACTGATGCCATATATGAACCTCGTCCGTCGCTCTGTCTGCCCAATAGGTATAGCTTGTGGTTTTTTGATTTTTTGACACAATTAGCCCAATCAAATAATACGATTCAAGGTCTGGATTGCCTTCGATATCTAAAAACAACTCTATTGGGTGTCTGGATAGTTCAGGTAATAATTGTACTAAAATTCTATCAGTTCTTATAGCTAACGCTTGTAATTCTAAATTATGAATGATCAATTGTTTAGCCTTTTGTTTTTTCTTTCTTCTAGGTTTATACAAATAGGAAAGTTGTTTAATAGTGAAAATTCCTTTTCTTTTATATTTTTCAATCACTTTGTTTGTTGCCCTGTCCAATAAACTTATATTGTCATCTGCTTTTGCCTTCTCCATACAATAGGCACGGTATTCACAAATTATACAATGATTATTTAAAACTAAAGATGGTTCGCTTGGATCAGATATGGTTTTGTTCAAATCATCAATCAATTTTTTAATGACTCTTGTAGATGTTGATAACTTAAATTTTGATTGGTTCAAAAGTTTTCCATAAATCACTTTGCCACTTTCTATATGAATATTAAATTCACTTTGAAGGTAATAGGATTGTAGCTCAATAAGCTGTTTATCGTATTTTGTAATATGTTCAAACGGAGTAATAAAAATCAGTATGAAATTCTTCTTGTCTAAAACTTCAAATCCATCAACTGTAAGATCAATATTTGTATTTGTGAACCTAAGATTTAATAATATTCCTTCTTTATATGTAATCTTATCAAATTTTGAATTCGTGGAGGCTAGTTTGTTATTTTCAGAAACTTTTTTTCCAAAACTTAATTTTAAAGTTTCTTTCAGTTGGCTATATAACTTTTGATATTCCGAAATAGTTCCGGTATTACCGCTGTATTTCCTGAAAGCTTTGTATTTGCAATAAATAAAGCAATTAAGTATCTCACATTTATTTGCACGATAATTCTTTATAAGTTTACAGTCAATATTTTAATTATTTGGTTAGCGTTGGTTTGAGGTTTGGAACAGAGGGCTTATTGTATGTAATGTAGGTTAGCATTCAATATTTTTTTATAATTGTTCTGTTCTTTCAATTTTTTCTTTCAAGCCTTATTCTGATGACATTTTTCACTATGACTTGATATTCATCGAATTGAAGTTGCAAGAACCTTTTGGTCGAGTTAATAGCTTCACAATAAACGCAATTGGGTGTGGTTATTTGTTTATTTGTCAGTATTGTTATTACATAAACTTTGAATGAACCGGATTGTTTAAGAAGAAATTTTAAAATTTTATCTTGATATCAGTTTAATGAATTTTCTAGGTCATATATTTTTATCGGGAGAAGAGGACGAAATCCTGCTTGGCAATTTCTTTGCCGATCATGTAAAGGGGAAAAAGCAACTTGAATATCCCCAGGGAGTGATCAAGGGAATTCAGCTCCATCGGACCATTGATCACTTTACGGATCATCATCCGATAGTTCTCCAGGGAGTGAGACGGCTAAACGGAGATTATGGCCGTTATGGGAGTGTGATCATAGATATGTATTATGATCATTTTCTGGCTTCTTTGTGGGCTGAATATCATGATGTACCCCTTGAAAGATTTTCCAGGATTATTTATTCACGACTTCTCCCCTTTCTTGAAATTATGCCTGAAAAGACGCAACATATGCTCCCATTCATGGTTCATAATAACTGGCTAGCAGCTTATGCCGGAACAGAAGGATTAGGCAGGGCATTGAACGGGATGTCGAACAGGGCACGGTTTCCTTCAGGCATGGAGAGTGCAACAGTTTTTCTGATCGACAATTATGATGAATTTAAAGAAGAGTTCAGATTATTTATGCCGGATATCATTGCATATACTGATGAATGGAAAAGGCATCATCATATAATATAATAAGTTTACTTTTCAGGAAATTGTATAATAATTGAAGCGATAGATTGAAGAAACGACGTATGAAAAGTGATATGGAATAGAAATGGATCAGTCGGAAAACCTGGGGGGAAAGATTAAGCATAAATGTTTTTTAATCGATAAAGGAAGAAACTAACATTACCTACACCTCTAAAAGAAGCTCTGAAAGCTTTTATTTTAGCATTAAATGACTCTGCAGAAGCATTTGTGGGATCAGTCGGAAAAGTTGGGGAAAGAGATTAAGGGATCAGTGTAAACCAATTTCATTATAGGATACTCAAAAGAACCAGACAACAAAAGGTAGAGATGAAATAAAGAAATAGACCCTAAAATTGGTATATAACTTCCCCCTTTCGCGTAGGTTTCCCGTACATTCCGCGCACATTTCCCGCACATATCCCGTTCTAAGAGCAACGGGAAACCTGCGCGAAATGTACGGGGAATGTGTTCGACATGGAGGAATTATATACCAATATTCTAGTAATATTTCCTGTGTGATATGGCTTTAATTATTCTCTAAAAAGTCCATGCGTTATATGGATTTACTGGATAGTTGTTCTCTTTGCTGTTATTCTCCTTATTAATGAAAAGAAAACACTTTATTTCTTACTCCCCAACTTTTCCGACTGACCCATAGTTTTACTTACTTCTTATGCCTGATTTAGATGATTGACAGGATTATGGTTTATTAAAATTACAATCCTCTCCATAATTGATTTTGAATCAACTATAATATTTATAACAATTCTAAAAGATGTCAAAAGGCATATATTTTAACATTCAAAGTATAAATTAAAGTCCTCAAAATCATTGTCATAAAACTTCAAAAAAGCAATCGAAATCTTAGAATAAGTTATTTGCCTATCAATTGCTTTTTCAAGAAGGAAATACAAAAGTATTATTTTATTATTAGATTTAATAAAGTAAATTTGCAAAGTAAACTTAGCAAGTAGCTTTTATAATTATATTATGTCAGAAATAAATGATAATGAACTAGCTTCAAGATTACGCATATCAGTTTCTCGTTTAGTAAAAGTTATGAGAAGTGAGGTGAGACATGATGAATCACTTTCATTAACAGAACGTTCCACATTATCAATGGTTTATCAACACTTAAAAATGCTTCCATCAGAATTAGCTGCTAAAGAGAAGGTAACCGGTCAATCCATGTCACAAATCATCAATAAACTTTCCCAAAACGGCTATTTAGAAAAAACACCTTCGCTGGAGGATAAAAGAAAAGTAATAATAACTATCACTTCAAAGGGAAAAGAATTTATTGAATTAAAAAGGAGCAAAAGCCAGGAGTGGTTGGCAAAAGCAATTTCAGAAAAAACCACAAAAGCTGAAAAGAAAACATTAATGAGTGCTATTATAGTACTGACCAAACTTGTTGATTAAAATAAGATGAGAATGTCCAAAAAGTTCTTTTATCCTCTCTGAGATTTCTATATTTGAGATCTTTCTCAGATCGCTAAAGGGTTTAGAGATCTTTTTGGACAGCTTCATCAATTAAAAATATATTTCTTTTGCAGCAAAGCTGTCGAGAATTAACATTCAGTAATTAAATGAATATCAATACTTTTAAGGCATTTAGCAGCCGTAACTACAGCTTGTATTTTTCAGGACAATCCATATCGTTGATAGGAACATGGATGCAGCGCACTGCAGTATATTGGCTGATATATACGCAGACCCATTCAACAGTTATGCTGGGTCTGGCTGCATTTGCAACTCAATTCCCTTCCTTTCTATTTTCTCCCTGGGGTGGAGTAGTTTCCGACCGGTATAATCGTTATCGCATAACGATTATTACACAAATAGCATCCATGATTCAAGCTTCACTGCTTGCTATATTGGTTATTTTTACTTCATATACTGTTTGGGAAATATTTTCACTCAGCGTTGTACTGGGTATCATCAATGCTTTTGATTTTCCTGCCAGGCAATCCATGGTGAATGAGATGGTAGATAAAAAAGAAGATTTGCCCAATGCTATTGCACTCAATTCGTCCATGGGGAAATTAGCCTGGCTGATTGGACCTGCAATTTCTGGTATTGTGTTAGAAAAATTTGGCGCGGGAACTTGCTTTCTTATAAATGCTTTCAGTTATGTAGCTGTTATTACATCTTTGTTATTTATAAAATTTCCACCATTTATTCCTCAACCTCATTCAAAAAAAGCAACGAAGGAATTTAAGGAAGGATTTGTTTATCTAAAGAAAACGCCTTCTATTGGCATATTAATTTTAATGCTTGCGTGTGTCAGTTTATTCATACTGCCATTTAACACGCTACTTCCAGTTTATGCAAAGGTTGTTTTTAAAGGAAATGCTTCCACTTTTGGTTATCTGAACAGCTTTATAGGACTTGGGGCACTGTGTGGCGCTATCTTGTTGGCATCCTTAAGAACAGGTGTCAATTTAAAAAAATTCTTAGTTGTCAATTTATTGATCTTGGGCGCTGCATTGGCTTTGTTTTCACATCTGACCAATTTACCAATTGCCTTGTTTTTTATCATGATTGCAGGTTTTTCTATGATGTCTCAAACAACGATAGGCAACACCATTATTCAAACCGTTGCCTCAGCCCAAATGAGGGGAAGGGTTCTCAGTTTTTTTGCAATGGCATTTTTTGGGTTGCAGCCATTAGGGGCATTATTGATTGGAATAGTATCGAACTATATAGGTACCCCCAATACCATTTTAGCCGAAGGAATTGCAGCCATTTTAATTGCTGTTATATTTCTGCCTTTTCTACGGAAAGATATTTTGAAAGATAAAAATAAAATTAAACTTAAGGAATTGGAAGGTCAAACAGTTAATACAAATCAATAATCAAAATGGGGAAAGGAATTATTTATTTTATCAGAACAGAATTGCATTACTAAAAAGCAACACACACATTTTTTTTAAAAATCACTTTACCCAAAATCATATAATATGGAAACAATACAATAGTATCAATATATCGCTGCATTTTTTGCAGGGGTTATTTTAACGAACGCAATTCCACATTTTACACATGGAATTTCAGGAGATAAATTTCCAACTCCTTTTTCCAAGCCCCACGATAAGGGACTTTCTTCTCCAATGGTTAATACATTATGGGCATGTTTTAATCTTGCAGCCGGCTATACTCTATTTAGAGAAAGTGAAGTCTCTTCAAATAATGAAATTTTATTGATCATCTTTTTCATCGGAATAGTTTCTCAAAGCGTAATGCACAGCAGCATATTTTCAAAAAAACAAAAGGATAATGGAACAGACCAATAAAAATCAAAACGCCGCACTGTTAGTGATGGATATTCAGGGAGCAACTGTGAAGATGTTAAAAGACGATATGTCCTTTTTCAATTCTTTGAATAAAACCATACAAACGGCTCGAAATAATAAAATGCCTGTAATATTTGTAGTCGTTGGATTTAGAAAAGGATATCCTGAAGCTAGTCCAAATAATAAATCGTTTTCGATGTTGAAAAATGGGATAACGAATTGGGACACAGAAGAGGCGACCAGGATTCATGCATCTGTTGCACTACAGTCAGGCGATATAATTATAACAAAAAAACGAGTGAGTGCGTTTACGGAGAGTGACTTAGAAGTAGTGCTGAGGTCGTTGGAAATAAAACACCTTGTACTTTCGGGCATTTCAACAAGCGGAGTAGTGTTATCGACCTTACGTGAAGCAGCTGACAAAGATTACGCAATAACCGTTCTATCTGATTGTTGTGTAGATAGGGACGAGGAAGTTCATCGTATACTTACAACCAAAATTTTTCCACGGCAGGCAGAAGTGGTTAATGCAGAAGAATGGTGTGCTTCTCTGAATATCTGGCAAAGGGAATAGGTCTATGTAATGCGATGGCTTTTAGGCATAAGCACCTTTAAAATCATTTTCTATTATTCGTTTTTTTAGGAACAGACAAGGCTTTTCCCTTCTCTCCCTTGTAGAATGCTAATGAACTACCCCGCCTGACAGCGTATCAAAACAAGAACAAAAAAGACCTCACCAAGGGGCGGGTAATTTACCCAAAAGAGATTAAATTAAAGTTTAATCAATTTACCAGTTTCGATAGTTTCATTAATAATTATTCGATAAAAATATATCCCTTTATTAAGAGAAGTGCCCATAATATTGTAATTCATCCCTTCAAAACAATTAATTATTTTGGATTCTACTATTGCACCATTTACATTTAAGATTTCTATTTTAACAGGCTGTGGTTTATTTACAATAAATTCAAAATTCGTTGATTCCTTAAAGGGGTTTGGATAAACTCGAATAGAATTTGAATTATCAACACCATGATTTATTCCTGTTATTAAACTTTCAACTCTTTTAAGAATCCAGTCATCGGGATCAAATTCAATTGATGAAACTTTTCCCGTTACTGGAATCTTAAATATCTGGTTGTTGGTATTTTGGAATAAACGAACGGTAGAATCACTTGATAAATATTTCAACTTGACGTCAAAATGTGTCTTAAACAATGCAGGATTTGAATATGTTGTTGATTGAACAGATCTAATAGTTAAAGTGTCACTATTCTGAGACCAATTAATATTAAACCGAGGATAACCAACTCCGTAATACCATTGATTAAAAAAATCTGTAAGATCTAACCCAGTGGTGTGTTCCATTGAATTTTTAAAATCATCAGTACCTGCAACTGAATAACTATATTGAGTTAGAAAGTCTTTCAATCCTTTAAAAAACAACGAATCATTATTAATTTCATATCTAAGAGTATGTAATATTGATGCACCTTTTTTGTAAGTTGTGGGAGTATTGAATATTCTACTGTCGTTATTTAATGATGAGTCTGGCACATAAACACTTGTCTGTTCCGAAGTCAAAGCAATTGAATGCGTAACATTCATCAATTTTTTTGCTAAAGAATCTAAATGCATTTTTTCTAATGCCACATATTCCATGTATGAAGCAAATCCTTCATTAATCCAGACATCATTCCAAGTCTTACAAGTTACATAATCGCCGAACCAATGATGAGCTAATTCGTGAGCAATTACCCAGCTATATGTTGAAACAAAATCTGGATTTTCATCTAAAAGACTGCTATTTATTGTAGTCATAGTTTGATTTTCCATACCTCCTATAGCGGTATCAACAGCGCAATATCCATATTTCTCATTTTTAAACGGATAAACGCCAAACAAGTCAGAATAAATGCCAATTAAATTCTTTGTTACCTCGATTGCTTGAATATTTTTTTGATAATTTGGAGAACTTCGATTTAGCAAGCTCTGAATTTTAATTGAATCGTTGCTTGTTTTAAGCTTAGCATAAGTGACGTATTCGTCAAAAGGACCCACTACAAATGAAATGAGATAATAATCAATCGGATAATGTGTTTCCCATTTATATTTTACTTTTCCGTTTGGTAAATATTCTGTTGATTTTAAAATACCATTTGAACCTGACTTATTGTTTGAATCGGTTGTAATGCAAAATGTAACAGAATCAGCCTTGTCAGTTAAATCTTGTTTACATGGCCACCAAATCTTGGACCATCTTGGTTCAGACATCGTGAATGCTTCCATATTTTTTTTTATTACAATAATTCCATTACCATATGCTTTATAATCATTTGCCGTTGCCATTCCATGGTAATAAATTTGCGCTGAAAATATTTGCCCATGATTAATCGAATTAATCATAGGGATAATTATTAAATCATCTTTATGTATATATTTCTGAGGAATATTATTTATCTTAACTGAATCAACAACCATAAAAGTATTATTAACAGCCATTGTGTCAATTAATTCGACAACAAGTGTATCTAATTTTGTAGCAACTACAGAAGATGTGATTATTACATTGCCTGAAATACTAGATGATGTATTACTAACTTGTAAGTCCAGATTATAATGTTTGACATCGTAATTTTTCATTAAGCCTAAATAGTTGTTGCTATTTTGAGCTGTCAGATATGGCAAGAAAAGCACCATAGAAATGGAAAAAATCAAGAAATATTTTTTCATCCGTAAATAATTTTAGTTAAAGGTCGTACGGAACAACCAATTTTCTTTTCATGCGCTGTTTGCAATTGCATCATCATGGGTGTTTTATAATTTAATTCACATTACTGTCCGACTAAATAATCAAATTAGGGTTACTCCCTTGCGGTTTCATCCCCATTTTGTAGTTTTGTTTTACTACAAACAATAAATAGCTGGACAAAAATAAAGAAATAAAATTTGTTAAACAGCTGATTTTTGGATATTCCGGTGATCTACCGGATTGACATGAAAAACCAATATAAGTCAAAAATATTTACTGTTTCAAGGGTCAGCTTTGTTCCGGTTTACTCATTTATCATATTGCACAAACCTATCCAATAAGCACAAATTGTTATATCATTCTTCAAACAATTTCGCACAACTTTCACACACTTTTGAATCATCTATCCCGGTAAAGCCAAAGCCATTCCATTTATAAGCTGCAAAACGTTTAATCTTATTTGTTTTGTCAATTTTTATAAATGAATCTCCTCTATGAAGGACACACAATGTTTTATTGTTATCAGGCGATATTAAGGCATCTATTATGGGCCATGCCAATGCTGAACCTCTCCAACGTGCATATATGCCATTGTTGTCAACACTATAGACATAGGGACGCAAACTAATCTCTCTATCCAGGCTTGAATAATGTTTCTCAAGCATAAATAAGCAATCATTTTTACCATCCAATCTCATAGTTGCAATTGAAATAACAGGCATAGGGTGTGTTTCCCAAATCATTTGATTATTTTCATAAGCCTGTAAAACAACTTTATTACCAATGCTATCATTTACCGTCAATGGTTTAATCGTATAATTGTTAATACGAAAATCAGTATTTGTCAATTTAATTGCACCAAATCCAAAGTCAATTTGTCTAATCATTTCAGGATAAAAAGAGTTTTGTTGTGTATGTGTTACAATACCCTCACATCGAAATTCGCCATTATTGATTCGGATGTCAATCATTAAGCCTTCTTTTGTATCCAGATATTTTTGATCGAATAAGTGATTACCAAGTGAAAAAAACACAGGTACACCATCAATTAGTTCAGGTTTTTGAATCACATGCGGATGACTTCCAATAATTATATTAGCTCCGTTTTTTATTAACCATTTCGCTTTTTCTCTTTGCTCCCTGTTAGGCCAGTCGAGCAATTCACTCCCCCAATGTATTGAGACAATGACGATATTCGCCAAACTTTTTGCCAGTCGCAATTTCTGTTTTATTTCAATTGATGGCAGTTGGCTTTTGAGACTATCTCTGCCTAAAACGATATTTAGTGCCACCAAGGCAATTACAGTACCTTTTACAGTAAAAAATTGAGGGGAATTTTCAAGTGAAACAGGACTGATATTACATTTTTGTAATGCGTTGATCGTATTTTTTTTTCCATTTATTCCCAAATCCAGACTATGATTGTTTTCAACCGTGATAATTTTAAATCCTGCTTTGCTCAATAAATTAATATATGAACTATTGATATCAAAAACCGGTGATTCAAAATTAAAATGTGTCTGTTCCTGACTTTCCCCAACGGCACCTTCCAAATTACCTATAACCAGGTCGGCTGACTGAAAATTAGATTTTAATTTATCCCATGGAAACGTATGTCTGGTTTGAATTTCCGTTTTTACATTTCGGGAAAGTAATATATCACCAACAAAAAGAATTCTTATTTCTGAATTAGCATTATTATAGCATAGCAATAAGCAACAAGAAAAAAAGATTAATAAGAAGTTTGTGCTACTCCTGTTGAATTTTGAGTTGTTATAAATGGGTTGATCCATGGTAAAAATTTCTGATTGGTAACTTTCTTTTGCCATTCTTTGTCATTTAAAATTTGTTTTGATTCAAATTCGTAATACGAATAAACAGAACCTTTCACAATTTCATGTCTTCCATAAAATGGTACAATATGATTCCATTCCATCGTATTTCCAACTGCTGCCATTAAATATGGCAAATGTAAATCTCCTCCACCAGCTATATCAGCAATTTTCGCAATCGGATCAGGATTTGAAAGCGCATAATCTTTATTCGAAAGACTATTAAAAACCAGAAAGTTATGTTCGGCTACACGGGCAATAAATAGTATTTCTGTATTATCTTCATTGCTTAAAACTTCTCCTCTTTTTTCCTTTTCAGCCATTGATTGAAATGAACGCGCTTCCTTTGCAACTTCCTTCAAACGGCCTATTATTCCATCATACAAAGATATTTTCGCAGCCCTATCCGATTCATATATATCATTTAAATCAGGTTTATCTGCAATGCTCTTAGAAACATATTGAATTGCCGTTTCAAATAATTCAGCGATTGCTGCAAATGTATAGGGGTCGGGTTCAACATAACCTCTTGGTGCTCTCATTAAAATCTCTTCAAAACCACCTTCTCCGCACTCAGCCGCCGTTCGTTCATTTACTAGAACAGTAGCATGCCTTAATGTAGCCCATGTTGCCAATCCGGTTTGCAAACGTTTCGTTTGCCAGATATTTCTGTCTTTTAATCCATTGATTGACTTTACTGTATCAGCCCATTGAACAGCAATTGCATCCATCCAGCTACTATATAAGTTATCCTTTTTGTTAGAATACTTATTATTTTCTTCGTAATTTTTCTTTAAGTTAGCGATGACCTTATGCAAATTCGGATATTTTGCATAGTCCGATTCAAGCAATTTTTCAGCAAAACCATTGCCTAAAACTGTTGCTAAATCCAAACCGGATGGAAGCATCCTTCCCGGAATTTGAAAGTCAGGCGGAACCTTTTCATGATAAACTGTAGAGTATAAAACCTCATTATCAAAGCCCCATGATAAAGGGAAAATCGTTAAATCGTTTTGCGGATACAGACAATATTTTGGAATTGGCACTTTAATATTTTCCCAAACCAATGGGGACTGTGAAGGTGAAATAAAACCTCCATAACTTTCAATCCATTTCTCTGCATAAACTTTGACTTCTTTGGGCAGTAAATTAAGTTCTTTGATTGCTTCTTGATCTGATTTACAGATTGTAGTGAAATAGCGAAATGCTTTAAAATAATTTTCCATTTCAGGCGATGATGTATAATGACCTCGAGGCTTTAAGTCAGAATAAGCATATTCTATATTTGTAATTCCGGAAATACAATCCCGTTCGTCTTGTATTCTTTTAACTTCCGGGGTTTGACTATCTCCAGAGATAAATTTCTGAAGTACAGAAAAGACATCTGTCCAGACCGATTTTATAATCGATTGTTTTGTATAATTATTAGCCGCTGCAATAAACTTTAGGAAATTGGGTATTGCTACATCACGTTCTTTTACAATGAAAATCCCTTGATATGCTGCACCAAACAATTCCCAGAAAATATCAGTTGATACCAAATATGGTCTGGTTGGTGTGTTTCGGTCATAATCGCCGCAATAATAATTCTCAGTTTCATATAACTTATAAAGCTGATCATCCTGATTAGGGCGAAATAATCCTAAATTCTTTTGAAACAGGTCTATTTCATTGTTTGAACTGGCATACATCCAGGCATTTATAACGTCAGCCATAGGAACTTCAACAGGCAAATAGTTCAGTGTATATCGATTATCTGAAAGAGTCAACCCAATGATACCTTTTCCATCAGGAGTAGAAGATGGGGTGGAAATAAAACGATAATTCTGCAATTGTATTTCTTCTTTTTTCAAAGCCAATAAATAAATACCGATACCGGGTTTATCATTTTGCCAATGAATCAATCCTAAACCATTTGGGGTTGGAGTAACGGTTCCATGTTTATTGATTGCAATATCCATAGTCTTTGATTTTTCCCAATATCTTGAATCATAATTTGCACAATAGAAGTTATTACTTCTGTCCTCCCAAATTAATTGATGACCTCCCGGATGAAATGCTAATGGTAAAGCCCAATCAGATTTCATCTTACTTGGCTGATTTCTCGATATCAACTCTGGCATGACTGATGAAGTATCAGATTCTGATTCCATCTCTCTTGTTTCTGGCCCTTCATTATTGGCCTTAGTGAATGTTTTGGCAGGACCAATTACCTGATAAAACTTTTTTCCATTCTCTGTGATTGAAACAATTCTATAAGTCTTATCACCATTGTCCATCCCAAAGAACAAACGATAGGTGTAGTAATATTTCTCAGTCTTATCATCGGAGTTGGTGATGAATGGACGTGGACAAATAATAAGCCTTCTAAGTTGATTTGGTGTTGAGTAAATACTTTTACAAACCCATTCCTTACTGCTTTTTCTTATACTGAAGATTTGATTTTTAGCGTCTTTTACACCCATCACAAAAAGAGCATCTGCATTTGGATGCCATACAATGGCTTTTGCGACTAATCCTTTTGTCAAAAGCAAACTATCTGAGATTTCCCTTGAACCAAATTGCCAGAATTTAATATAGTTATTTCCACTTTTATCAACTACAAGAGTGGCAACATTAATTCCGGCAGGCGAAACATCATAATCAATTATTTTCTCTGAATTCGAAAAAGTAAAATGCTGAGCCGAATTTGGAGAAGGAGTTATTTCTAGTTCCGGAATGTCAAAAATTCCTTTTATAATATTAATTGTGTCTTTATCAAGATTTTCATTAACCTCAACATTTTGTTGTGCTATAACTGATTGAATCGAACAAAAATACAATAACAAACTGACGGAGAGTACAATTTGTAATACGAATAGGTTTTTTCTATTATTCATATAAATTTATTTTATCATTTGTTAAAATTAATCATTATTCCTTTCTTTAATGCCCTTATTACAGTCTTGTTACGATATTTATTATTATCATTTTTGGATGTATGTACTTGCTTTTTTGTATCCCTGTTCCGCTATTGGGTAACATATTCAACAAAATTTGGGAAAAGCGGAAAAAAGCAGTACTTTTAATTGCTTTTAGGCCAAAATAAATTGAAATCTGGTATTATAGATTTTAGATATAAATGTGAGGCAAAATCACAGGAACTGTTTTCAGAATCTCATTCTAATATTACTATAAAACAGTCATAAACTCCCAGGAATACTTACCTATAACTCTCCGGTTAGCAAAAAAAATCAAAGTTCTTCCACATACCTTTCCCATATTTATGCCATATTCATGAATTGGGATCGATTTGGCTTTAATTTGGGATCGATATGGCTTCGATATGGCATTTGGGGTAGTTATAGAGGGAGTTTACCTAAGTATTGAAGTAGATTTCTAACGAATTCCGGGGAACTTTTTTATTGGGGTTGAAATAATTTTACATTTCCTGTTATAAAAGTACAATAATAATATTATGATTTCAATATAAAACTTAAATTTAATGATATTTTAATGATATGCAAGAGTTTATAAAGAGAAACGAGGGTTTCTGTTTGCAACTTTCTTAAGTATATGGAATGAGTTGATTTTAAAAGTGAAGATAAAAGAAAACCCGGTAATATGGTCAGTCAATTGAGTTTGGGACAAAGTGTGGTAGTATTAAGTTTCTTATCACATGCCAATAACCACTTAAGGTTCATTCGTTCTTTGAACTTATGAGAAACTTGTTACGCTAAGTTTCGTCCTGTAGCTTGCAGCCAATATGCTTGCGAGGGGTTGAGGAGGCAGGGGTTAGTAGTTTTTTAAGGTATTCAAAAATAAGTTGGATATCTTCAGTATTATGAAGCGTTTGTTGCTCTAATTGCTCCAGTTTTAAGAGGATGTCTTTATGGGTTAACAGCAATTCACGCATCCTTGTAAAAATACGTATGATATAAATATTAACGGAAATAGCTCTATCACTATTAATAATACTGGAAAGCATAGCTACTCCCTGCTCTGTAAATACATACGGTGCATAGCGCAGACCCATTTTGTCAGAAGCATTGGATGTGCCAAAATGGCACCTCCAATGCACAAATTCTTTTTTGTATAATTCGAACATGAAATCATGGGGAAGGCGTTTAATGTTTCTTTTTACTTGCCTTTTCAAGTGTTTGGTCTCAACTCCATACAATTCTGCCAGATCCCGGTCTATCATAACCTTTTGTCCGCGGATCAGGTATATTTTGCTCATTACGACTTCGTCAGGAATGAGCAATGTTTTTGTTTCTTCATTCATGGTGAACTATTTGCATCAAACAAAAATATAAAAAAGTGATGCGTGTTTAAAGTATATTTTCTTACATCCAACCGTTTTATTCTAATTTTTAATTTACGAACAAGAATTGAAATTTGGACATCTCCCTACCTGTTTTTTGATATTGCATTTTGCAATATCATGTCTAAAATTTCTTCTTCTGTGAGTTGGAACATAAAATTTTACTGAATAGAATCAACCACGTATTATATTTTGTTTAAAAATTTGCCTTTATCTAAATTTGTCTTAATATTGCCAATGCAATATGATCACATCAGCTAAAAAAATAATCTAGCATCTCCAAAATTACACAATGGGAAAAATCACATTTCAGATCAAAAGCTTTCTCAACTACAAATTCAAAGCAATTAATATTCATCATTTACATTCTCCTTTTGCATATAAATTGGTGAAAGATGTAGTGAATGACCATCAACATTACCCTGATTATAAAAAAGTTGACCTCTTACGCAAAAAGTTAAACCGTAACCTCACCGAAATTGAAGTAACCGATTTTGGATCAGGGGCAGGAGAAAAGGAATTTTCATCATGCTACAAAAGCATTGACAGTATTTATCAAAACAACAGTATCCGGCCAAAGTATGGCAAATTGTTATACCGGATGGTTAAACATTTGCAACCCGGACACATTCTAGAACTTGGCACCAGCCTGGGAATCAGCACAACTTACCTGGCGCTTGCCGCACCAGATGCATCTATTATCACAGTGGAAGGTTCTAAGGGGATAGCTACAAGAGCATCAGTGAACTTTGCCAAACTCAAAATTAATAATATAAAACAGGAAACTGGCAATTTTGACAACGTACTGGAACCGATCCTGAACAATCTTCCAAAAATTGATTTTGCCTTTATTGATGGAAACCATCGAAAAGATCCAACAATCAGCTATTTTGAAAGTTGTCTTCAAAAATCACACAACGATACGGTACTTATTTTTGACGATATTCACTGGTCGGCAGATATGAACGAGGCCTGGAATTTCATTTGCTGTCACAAATCTGTCACCCTTACATTGGATTTGTTCCAATTTGGAATTGTTTTCTTCAAGAAAGAGCTTAGTAAACAGAATTTTATAATTTCGTATTAGATAAAATCAAAATGTTTTACTTTTGCAAAAGCAGGAATAATAATCACTATTTTTGAAACTGAAAGACTGTGTGATTTTTTACAGGTTTTTCACACTATACATCTTACTCATATTACAAAAGAACTAAACATAAAGTCATGAATACGGAAGTCATCAAACTGACTGACATCGTCAGAAATTACCGGGTTGGAACTGAAATCGTATATGCCCTACGCAAAGTTTCACTTACCATTAAGCAGGGTGAATTTGTAGCATTGATGGGTCCTTCAGGTTCGGGCAAATCTACTCTGATGAATTTACTGGGTTGCCTGGATACGCCTACCAGCGGAGAATACTGGCTCAATCATAATGACGTCAGCAAACTAGATGACAATGCTTTAGCTGAAATCCGTAATCGTGAAATTGGTTTTGTATTTCAGACATTTAATTTGTTACCACGTTCAAGTGCACTTGAAAATGTGATGTTGCCTCAGATATATGCAGGTATTCCAAAATTAAAACGAATAGAACGCGCCAAAGAGGTACTGCTTGATGTTAAACTTGAAGACCGTATGCATCATAAACCCAATGAACTTTCTGGGGGTCAGCGTCAACGTGTTGCAGTTGCCCGTGCATTGGTTAACAAGCCATCCATTATCCTTGCCGATGAACCAACCGGAAACCTTGACTCAAAGACTTCACATGAAATAATGGGGTTGATAGAACATATACACAGGGCCGGAAATACCATCGTATTGGTAACACATGAAGAAGACATTGCCAAACATGCCCATCGCATAGTTCGACTTCTGGATGGTGAGATTTCGTCAGATGAACCAAATCCGGATATCCGTACGGTATCTTACTACGGTAACGAGAATTAGTCGTAATCTGAACATTTCGTTTTCAGGCTTGTTAGCCTTTTGAATAATGCCTGATATGGAAAAAGAATTCAAAATTTATACGCGCACCGGAGATGAAGGTCAAACTTCGCTTATTGGCGGCAGACGTGTTCCGAAATATCATGAAAAAATTGAAGCTTACGGAACAGTGGATGAGTTATGCGCGTTTATCGGGCTTATCAGGGATCAGGACATCGATCAGTTAACACATTCTTTCTTGATTAGGGTACAAGAGCAACTCTTTGTAATAGAAGCAATACTGGCTGCCGATACAAATTTGGTTGCTCACAAGCTTCCTGAAATCAAAGAAAAAGATGTTGTTTCACTTGAAGATGCTATTGATGAAATGAACAAACACTTGCCTCCGTTAAATAATTTTATTCTACCCGGAGGACATGTTGCCGTTTCATATGCTCATGTTGCACGTACTGTATGTCGTCGCGCTGAACGAACAATCTTGAGGTTGTCAACTGAAAACAAGGCTGATCCAATCTGCTACAGATACCTTAACCGACTTTCCGATTACCTCTTCGTATTAGCCAGAAAACTAAGCAAGGATTTTAATGCAGAAGAAATACCTTGGATACCAATAATTTAATCAAAACAATTTATTTTCTATGTTCAGAAAAAAAAGAACTTGATTTCTACTTAGAAAAAATTACTTTTGCAAAATGAAACAACCCCAAAAATCTTCATACCTATGTATTGGACATTAGAATTAGCATCAAAACTCGAAGACGCACCTTGGCCTGCTACAAAAGAGGAGTTGCTCGACTATGCCATCCGATCAGGAGCACCTATGGAGGTAATCGAGAACCTGCAGGAAATTGAGGACGAGGGTGAGATGTACGAAAGTATAGATGACCTATGGCCTGAATATCCCACTAAGGAAGACTTTTTTTTCCACGAAGACGAATATTGAGTCATCAAAAGGCATCCTGTTTCGGATGCCTTTTGCATTTACATGCAACCGTATTAATTATTTCACGAAAATCAAGTAACTTTGCTTCAGGATGTGCTTATACTTTATTAAAGAATAACACGAAATTGTTTTCCATTAAACTGACAATGTGTCGTTGGCATTGATTTTGATGTTAACATCATCCATAGCCAATAAAAAAATTATATCATCATGATGAATATGCTCTCAAAACTTTTCGGGACAAAAGCCGATAAGGACTTAAAAGAACTAAATCCAATTCTGAATATTGCCATTAAGGCTTATCCCGAAATTGCAAAGCTCTCTAATGATGAACTGCGTGCAAAAACGATTCAGTTCAAAGATGCTATCATAGAGAGAGTAAAAGCTGAAGAGGATGAGATACAATCGATCAAAGAACGGATAGAAACTGAGTATGATATGGACGTTGAAGAGAAAGAGACACTCTACACTACCATTGAACGTCTTGAAAAAGAGAGTTATGCTAAAACTCAGGTCCTTCTCAACGAGATAATGCCGGAAGCATTTCAAGTTGTAAAAGAAACGGCACTGCGATTGAAGGAAAATGAAGTGGTTGAAGTAACGGCTACTGATTTTGACCGTTTACTGGCTACCAAAAGAGCAAACATCGAAATTGTTGGAGATAAAGCACATTATCACAATAAATGGATGGCCGGTGGCAACCTTATTACGTGGGACATGTGTCATTATGATGTACAGTTGATAGGTGGCATCGTGCTGCATCAGGGTAAAATTTCAGAAATGGCAACTGGTGAAGGAAAAACGCTTGTTGCCACCCTTCCGGTATACCTGAATGCTCTTCCTGGTAAAGGTGTTCATATCGTTACAGTGAATGATTATCTTGCAAAACGTGACTCCGAATGGATGGGGATGCTGTATGAATTTCATGGACTGAAAGTAGAATGTATCGACCGTTATCAACCCAATTCGCTTGAAAGACGAAATGCTTATCTTGCTGATATAACCTATGGTACTAATAACGAATTCGGTTTTGACTACCTACGAGATAATATGACGCACGATCCGGATGAAATGGTACAGCGGGAGCCCAACTATGCCATCGTGGATGAGGTTGACTCTGTTTTGATTGATGATGCACGTACACCCCTTATTATTTCAGGTCCAACCCCAAGGGGAGATCATCAGGAGTTTGATGATTTAAAGCCCCAAATTCTAAAGCTGTACAATTTACAACGCACGTTGGTAACCAGCATTCTGGCTGAGTCAAAACGTTTATTACAGAATGAATCCGATTCTGAAAAGAAAAAAGAAGGTGGAAAGTTATTGTTGAGGGCTTATCGTGGCCTTCCCAAAAGCAAACCCATTATAAAGTTTTTAAGTGAGCCTGGTATGAAGGCGCTACTCCAGAGTACTGAGAATTTCTATATGCAGGAGCAGAATCGCAACATGCATATTGTTGATGAACCTCTTTACTTTGTGATTGATGAGAAGAATAACCAAATTGAGCTAACTGATAAAGGTATTGATCTGTTAAACCAATCATATAATGATCCTAATTTTTTCCTTTTACCCGATGTAGGCTCTGAAATTGCTGATATTGAACGCATGGGCCTTTCCAGTAGTGAAAAGGTAGAAAGGAAAAGTATACTTCTGAGCGATTATGCAATAAAATCAGAACGTGTTCATACGGTCAACCAATTGTTACGTGCTTACACCTTATTTGAAATAGATATTCAATACGTTGTAATGGACAACAAGGTAAAGATTGTTGACGAAGGGACCGGTCGTATCCTTGAAGGCCGCCGTTATTCAGATGGGTTACATCAGGCTATTGAAGCCAAGGAAAATGTTCAGATTGAAGCAGCTACTCAAACTTATGCAACGATAACACTCCAGAATTATTTCCGTATGTACAAAAAACTGGCCGGTATGACTGGTACTGCTATTACGGAAGCAGGTGAATTCTGGGATATTTATAAATTGGATGTTGTTGAAATCCCTACTAACAGAGATGTAATACGTTCTGACCGGGAAGACCTGATTTACAAGACAAAACGAGCAAAATACAATGCGGTAATTGATGAAGTTGAATCACTTGTAAAAGCCGGACGCCCGGTATTGGTAGGTACAACTTCAGTTGAAACGTCTGAATTACTTAGCCGAATGCTGAGTCTTCGCCAAATCAAACACAATGTCTTGAATGCTAAGTTTCATCAGCGTGAAGCAGAGATTATTCTCGAAGCAGGTCAAGCCGGGACGGTTACTATTGCAACCAACATGGCTGGTCGTGGTACCGACATCAAGTTAGGCCCTGGTGTGAAAGAGGCCGGTGGTTTAGCAATTATTGGCACGGAACGTCATGAGTCTCGTCGTGTAGACCGTCAGTTAAGAGGACGTGCTGGACGTCAGGGAGACCCTGGTTCTTCACAGTTCTTCGTTTCTCTGGAAGATGATTTGATGCGTATGTTTGGCTCTGCACGTATTGCTAAGGTAATGGATAGCCTGGGATTAAAAGAAGGTGAAGTGATTCAACATTCTATGATTACCAAATCTATAGAGCGTGCCCAGAAAAAAGTTGAAGAAAACAACTTCGGTATACGTAAACGTTTGCTTGAATATGACGACGTCATGAATCAACAACGTGAAGTTATATATAAAAAGAGACGTCACGCGCTCTTTGGTGAACGCCTTGCAATTGATATTTCGAACATGATGTATGATGTTTGTGAGCAGATTGTAACCGATCATCAGGAATCGGGTGATTATCAAGCATTCAATAACGAAATGCTGAAAACACTGGCTCATGATCCAAAGGTTGATGAAGAAGAATTTTCTAAGTCGGATAAAGACGAATTAACCAATAAAATATATCTTGATCTTTATGCCAATTATAAGGCTAAGACTAAACTGATTGCAGAACGTGCCACACCTGTTATCAGAGATGTATATGAAAATCATCCTCATTATGAAAATATAGCCATTCCATTTACAGATGGCCGTAAAACAATTTC